>Ga0208313_100005_pt1 | contig 113866 bp, 126 predicted proteins | sample OSP_15_2_FD_187142 | JGI IMG/M metagenome (GOLD analysis project Ga0208313, IMG submission 187142) | Extremophilic microbial mat communities from Yellowstone National Park, USA - OSPB_Slides-mat_host_7_15 (SPAdes) (version 2) | ecosystem: Environmental > Aquatic > Thermal springs > Hot (42-90C)... | reverse complement strand
TCCTCAGGTCGAACAACCTGGCCGAGTCCTTCAACTCCCTCCTGGAGAGGAGGAGGTTCGGGAAGTGCCACTCCCCCTGGAGGATACTCCAGATCGCCCGGGCCATAGCCCTCAACTACAACCTCTCGACCTGTTATCTCGCTCTTGTAATAATATTACATGGTTCCTTATTTCTTCGTGAAATGGTCAAATATATTCAATAATTCCTTCATTGAATAAGTCCAAATCAACAGAGATATTACAATTTGCAAAGGAGCCCTGAATCGCCCGATCCTTCGAATACAGGAGATATAAGTAGCCTTGACCTGGCTTAAACTTTATCTTTGTATCCTCAATGCAATAATTGCCTCTTAACTCAAGTTCTACTCCCTCTTGAGATCTCGGGTTCTTATATATCAACCCCTTCCTATGCACGTTCACACCAGGTCTAATGAGACCATAATCGAAAAATACTTTGATATCAGAGACGAAAGGAATTTCGCTGTTATAAATTCGTATTATGGCTGGGAGAGAGAGGCAGGAAGTCTATCAGTTCAAGTTGACCTCTCTTTGTCTTGAACTTCGTCCTTAGAATCATACTGTCTTCCACGTATTCACTAGAGACCACGTAATCTTCGTCGTCAGGTAATACGCTAAACGAACCTCCTTCTTGATCCAGTAATTTGGTAAATATGGATGGGGAGTCAAATCTAGGGGTGGGGAACCATTCTATGTTTCCGTCTCTCTCTAAAGCCGAAGTGAGTCCATTGGAGAGAAACGCATAGAACTTCAATCCGTCTCCCTCTTTGGATAACCTTTCATCGCCTCTTCCATGGCTTCCTTAATCTTGGCTACAGCATACTCTAAGGAGCATTGTCTTAAGGTCTCCCTACCCATAGAACCTAACTTATCGCCTTCCTTGAACGTTCTCCTTATAGCTTCAGCAAGCTCATCGTATGAGTCCGACGGAAAGGTATAACCGTTCACTCCTTCTATTACTAGTTCACTGACCCCTGCACCTTTACTAACTACTACGGGTTTTTGATAGTTCCAAGCCTCACAGACAGTCAGACCGAATCCTTCAGTTCTTGACGTCAAAATGACTACGTCGCTCCTCATGTAAAGGGATGCCAATTCCTTTTCAGTAACATACCCTGTGAAGATAACTTTGTCTTTAACTCCTGTTTCTTGTGTCAGGTCTCTAAGTTTTTTGACCCAAACACTAGCCTTGTCGTGACCAAGGGTCTTGCTCGTGAAACTACCATTTCCAGCCAGAACTAACTTGGCGTCTAGTTTCTTTATGGCCTTAATTGCTATATCTTGGCTTTTTATTGGATCCATCCTACCCACGAGGAGGACTACCTTCTCATCTTCACCTATGCCGAACTTATTTAGGGTAGATTGCTGTTCTGCGGTACTAGGCTTTTCGTAAGCCTGCGGATCTATGAAAGGATATATCTGTTTTGCTCTTACTTTCCCCCCAGCTCTAACTAACCCTTCGAGGTCTCTCCTAGTGCTGAGTATAACTAAATCGAATCCTTCGAAAGACCTTACTAAAAATTCCCTAGTCCTATCTCCCATCTTCTCAGGCACGAAGGGAATATGGTACCACAACAGTGCAGGTGCCGAGGGACCTATTATGCCTCCTACTAGTAATTGTTGAAAATCATTCACAAAATATACGTCAGTGTCCAGGTAAAACTCTAGAAGCTTACTCGCTGAATACCAGTTATAGGTGGCATAGGCTATATACTCTTGGCCTACAATGTTATATCTCGAAATTCCATGAGCCTCATTGTAAAGACCCTCTTTGAACTTGGTATATGGAGAAAGGATGTTTGGGGGGAGGTCTACCAAATGTAGTTCGATGTTTTGAAGAGATGCTTGCGGAGGGTAACCAGGGCCTAATGCTACCCATCTGGTTCTTCCTAAGTTCATCTTCCTGATCAAGCCTAACATCATGCGTGCTACTCCCCCTACAGCCACCTGAAAATCGCTCTCCGATAACAATGAAAGGTCCACTGGTAGTTCCAGGTCCCCATATTTCTCTAGAAGATCCCTGTAAGTTAGCGTGAACCTCACTGGGGGAGTTTGTGTGTTTATCGCAACTCTCATATGTTCACTAATAATTAGCGAATATAAAGTATCAATGACAATAGTGGTCAATTAAAGATATATTCTTTAGTCAAAAGTTGTGGGAACGAATGTATAGGATAGCTATCCTTGGAGCAAAGGGGGGTACTGGAAAGTCCACCATAGCCTTTGGTCTCTCCAAAGTTTTGGCCAATGAGTTTTCTGTCGTACTTCTTGATCTCAGCAGCTCGAGGACCATCAGTAACATCATGGGGATTAAGGGATGTCTGACCGTTGGACACGATTTCATTGCAGAAGATGGTAAACTTAAGATAGTTTCCTTTCATCTGCCCTTTATCCAACTTAATGAATCACCCAACCTCAAGGATATATATGACGAGATTATCGATGAAGCAGAGTTTCTAATTCTCGACTATGGACTCCCCCTTTACGATAGGGTTGCATCATACGAGTTAGAACTGTTCTATAGGACCCGTTCGGACTCTTCCCACATTATAGCAGTTTCACCACCCCATGATTTCATTATAAAATCCACGGAAAAGATGATTTCCTCCTATATGATGATCTTAAAGGAAACGAGTCAGGTAGACTCGGGGCTGCTGGACTTCTTCACTGTCAACATGATAAGGCAAGAGGATATGAATAAGGAAATAAAGGTTGGTGTCAGTCCCATCTACGGTATAGTGAAGATACCGTTCTTAAGGAATTTATCCTTTAATGGTTTTTGGAATGCGGATATACCTCCCCAGGTAGTCGATATGGCATCAAAGCTCGCGCAAGCTATTAGGTTAGAGAGGACAAGCTAACTCTCCAATGGCCCAATCTCATTGGGCTGATCCTCTCTTATATCTACCACCTCGAAGATCTCGATCTCCTTGTAAGAATGAACCTAGCGAAAGCGCCCGATGCTATTAGAGCAGATAGAGTGAGCAAATCTATCGCGTTAACTGGGGGAGCTAGAATTTCAATTATTATTTCCCTAGCTACAAAAGACAACATTGCATCTATAACGTAGACCACGCTTCTGCCTCTTCCCTCAAAAAAGTCAAGAGCGCTCAAGTAAACTTCTAAGAAGACAATGATGAGGAGGACATTCTCTAAGACTGTTGACGCTACTAACAGAAAACCAAACTGTAAGCTTGAGATTATCTGTAATACCGTACTTAATACTGCGAAACCTAGTCCCAAGAGAAGGAAAATCTGAACGATAATAGATACGATTTTTATCACAAATACGCTATTAGGTAGCCTCATTACGTTTCAATTGAACAAAGGGACTATTATAAATGTTGGGAAGATGACTCTCAGCGTCATTCAAAATCATTTTCGATATACATTTATTAAACTATTAAAAACAGAATACTTTCGATGGAGTTATAAGGAGAGTAGAAAGTCTCCAGAAGCCTAGGTATTGGGTAACTATTTTAATACTGGACGCCGAATTTCCGTTGTGGGCCGGTAGCTCAGCCTGGAAGAGTGCCTGGTTCGCACCCAGGAGGTCCCGGGTTCAAATCCCGGCCGGTCCACTCAAAGATGAGTTCGATCCACTAATTGACATGATCTAACGTTGTAGAAACTTTCTTCTCCAAACGGGAAATCCCATTTAACTGTCGTGGACAGAGCGGTAGTGCCCCCAAGTAGTTCGTTAGACTCAATTATCGATACGGAACTGCATCTCATTGAGATATATTGTGCATAATTCTCATAACTACCTTTGAGAACATGAGCAAAATGAAGTGGTACACTGGCTTGGGCGATTCTGGAAAGACTAAAGTCCCGTCAAAAGGAGAGGTGTGGAAGGACGACGAGATGATAGAAGCACTTGGCAACATAGACGAATTGAATTCGGTACTTGGACTAGTCGTCAGTTTTTATCCTGAAGTAAAATCCCTGATACAGGGTCTTCAGAGGGACCTATTTGAGCTCTCTTCAGAGATAGCTGGATTTGACAGTGGTTTTGGGGAAGATAAAGTAAGGAAACTCGAACATGAAATCGAATTTTATGGCGATCAACTGACTCCTCTAAGAAACTTCGTCATACCTGGGGGGCACGTTGCTGCATCTCTTCTTCATTTAGCTAGAGCAGTAAGTAGGAGAACCGAGAGGAGCATCGTTAGTTTAGTCAAGGGTGGTTTAGCTAAGTCAGTCCATTTGGCTTATTTGAATCGTTTCTCCACCCTTATGTTCGTATTAGCCCTATGGGTTAATCAAAGAACTGGAAATGGTAATCCAATATGGCAAGGGAAACAATGAAAGCCATTTCTACATATATGACTCCTTTTTCATTGTTCGTTACGATCTAACGTAAAACTTGACCCTCAAGAGAGTCCAAAGTGGGAATATTTGAACGAACAAAACACTATAGAAGCATCGAATTATGAGCGGGAAGGAACAGGGGTGAATTATATCTCTCAATATCAAGGAAGACATTCAATTTATTGAAAAATGAAATAGTCAGTGAAAGGAAAATCGACTTACCAAGAGATGCCACATTACGTGGGTCGGCTCTTGCCAGAATTGGCTCAGGCTGGAGCAGATATCCAGGCTCCAGTACTACGACCTCCCCATTAACTGTTACTACGGACCCTCATCCGAGAGGAAATTCAGAACTTCTAGATAACTCCTACCTCGAATGGATTATTCACGGATAATTTGAACATAAATTTATTCAATTATTGTCACTTGTGACACTCTCTCAATACCCAGCCCTATAGTTGGAGTAAACCAAAACTCTTTCTGGGAATAGAACTTTTCCCTCAGAATTCTCCACATTAACGATAAATTCCTGAAGATGAACGTTCCTCAAGAGTAGTACGAACATGGTTGCTTCTTGTAATACCAATTTATATTAGTGCGTGACATTACGGCCACGCCTAAACAATATTAATATAATGAGGATAGTCGGAAAAGATGTAGAAATGGTCAAGCTGGTGAATTGGAGCAAGGCTACTGAACTTGAGCTGAACATGGGTATAGGGGATATCATCAAGGAAACCGAGGCGGACGTAGTACTAATCCCTTTGGGACACAAAAGACTAGTGGAATATATCAAGTCTTCAGACCTAGATACTTCAGAACCAATGATAATAAGGCTTGAATATTCTAGATCGCTTATCAAAGAAATAGAAAGGCTTAAGAGAGAGGGATTCCTGATCACTGTGGTGATACCTAATCCCAATTTGTCTGAGAATAAGGGGAAATCTTTGACTACGAAGAAATGATTTTCCATAGAATAGATAGTTTAAGGGAAAATGCCCAGGGCGATTCAGGGCTCCGTTGCAGATTGTAATTCTTGACCTTAAATCAGTAGAATTCTGTTGATTCTCTGTTAATGCTCAGCCTAAATTGGCAATTGATTATTATAAGACTTGCTAAACAAAATGAATTAGCTATTGATCCTTGAACTGCTGAGGTGAGGGTGAAGGAGTGATAGAGCTCTTGAGAAACTTATGTGAAATAAGTTTCAAATTGAAGTAAGAAACTCATTTCGTCTTTTTTTAGATCATAATTATGGACAGACCATTGTACCAATGTATAGAATTATTTTATGGGAGTTGTGGTACCGAGAACGCTTTCTTGCAAGGCGAGAATTAATCTTAAAGCTCCATAAATACGATGAAAGTGTGTGGGCCGGTAGCTCAGCCTGGAAGAGCGCTCGGCTTGCAACCACTGAGCAGGACACCGAGAGGTCCCCGGGTTCAAATCCCGGCCGGTCCACTCACTACGTAATTTTGGCTCGCAGAAACCGTCTCAATGAATAGTCTTTTATTGACCGTTCCAGGGATAGCCGACAAAATGTCTTCGATGTCCAATAATTCCTTTAGGCCAAACTGGAACAAGTAGGCTAACATTGCAATATTACAATAACCTCCCCTACTCTGCGAGATCTTCCGGCAATCAACAACGAATGTTCTCCACTTTTTCAAGAAACTTAGGATATAATTCAGATCTACCATAGGTTGGCCTGGCAGTGCCGAGGGTTTCGTCTCTGCGTTTACGAAGATCACTGCATCTTTAGAAAGGAAATTAATATTTCTCAACAACTCAGTGGCTTCTAATGCTATCATGTAGTCTGCCCCTCCTTCTGGAATTAAAGGAACTTCAATATCCCCAATTCTTACGTGAACGTTGACTGCTCCTCCCCTCTGTGCTAACCCATGAGTCTCGGCCTCCATAACTTTGAAACCCCTCCTACTAAAGGCTTCTGCCAGTATCTTACCTGTGGTGACTACTCCCTGGCCACCTATCCCGCATATCAATATGTTTAGCTTAACCATGCCCTATCCCATCCCTCAGGCTTCTCCCCCTTCAGGAGTATTGCGTTGAAGGGACAGATGGGTACGCAAGCACCACAACCTATACATTCCCTGGGATCAATGTGCGCCTTCTTATTGGCTTTCCTCATAATAGCAGGACATGTGAAGTGATCGTAACATATAGTACATCCGGTGCACTTATCCTCGTTGACGAAAGCTAGAGGTCTTTCAGAAAAACCCTCAACGGCTTTAAGTGCACATGCCCTCTTCGCTATTAATAGTGCTGGTTTTTTATTTACTTTGACCCAAGAGATAGCATTAGCAACAGCCTTAGAGAAGTCGGTACTAAAGGGGTCAGCAACGCTAACATATTCAACCCCTAATCCCGCAGCTACCCTAGCTATGTCCATATTTTCAGACGGACTGGGTTGTTGTCCAGTCATCGCGGTAGATCTATTATCCAGGACCACCACTAGGAGTGGAGTGTTATTGTATACGGCGTTGGCAAGTGAAGAAAGTCCTGCGTGGAAGAAGGTAGAATCCCCTATGACTGCCACAGGGATAGTTCCTGTTGACCTATAAACGCCGTTTGCTATTCCTATACTACTCCCCATGGAGATGAGACTATCTTGTACGTTAAAGGGCGGAAGCACTCCTAAGGAGTAACAGCCAATATCCCCCGAATAAAAGGTCTCTTTCATTCCTCCTAGGATTACCCCCCTCTTCATAAAGACGAAACTGGATCTGTGGGGACATCCTGGGCACATAGCCGGAGGTCGGGGTGGAACATTAGGTTTGAGGTGCCTTTCAAGGACTTCTGAATTTAGCCCCATAAATTTGGATATGGCTAACCTTACCCTGTTGAGCGTCATTTCTCCAGATCTTCCAGTCAATTTCTTTCCCTGTACCCTTATGTGAAGCCCCTCATCTACTACGAAGGACTTGAGCTGGTTTTCCACAATAGGTTCCAGTTCCTCTACAACAAGAACTTCCTCAACGTCCATGAGTTCCCTCCCAACCTTATCAGGTAGGGGCACCGGTGAGAAGAGTCCGATTAATTTGACCTCGTCCTGTAGTCTCCAGTCCTCTAGGACCTCTTTGACGTAAGGATAGGAAATCCCAGAAGCGACTATTGCCTTTCTGCCTGATCCCGAAACTACAACTAAAGATTCCAGTTCCTCCTTTATTTTCTCCCATCTTTCCAGTTGTAGATCCCTGTCTCTCCTGGCTACATCGGGAACTAGTGAATATCGGTCTGGTCTCTTCCTAAGACTTCCCTTCACTGGTGAAGATCTGGGGAGTGTCTTTACTGGGGCCCTCACGTGGCTCACTCTGGTCGTGGTGTTTAGGATGACTGGATGACCGACCCTAGAACTAATTTCAAAGGCTTTTACAGTAAAGTCGTGAGCCGATTGAGGATCATATGGCTCCAGTATGGGTATTAGGGCCATGAGACCATAGTATCTGTTATCTTGCTCGTTCTGGGATGACCACATGCCTGGATCCCCTGCAGAAACTATGACCAAGGCCCCATCAACTCCCGTGTATGAGGATGAGACTAGAGAATCCGATGCTACGTTTACTCCAACATGTTTCATGCACGCCATCGCTCTAGCTCCGCTGATCGCAGCACCGTAAGCTGTCTCAAAGGCAACCTTCTCGTTGGTGCTCCATTCTACGTAAATGTCTTTATATTCCATGAGCGTCTCTATTATCTCTGTTGATGGAGTACCTGGATAACCTGCGGCCACAGATACCCCCGAGGCTAAAGCCGCTAGAGCTATCGCCTGGTTTCCCAAAAGAAGGGTGCTCCGAAGTTCTATCATGATTATCATTATAGTTTTGTGAATTTCAACTAATAAGACTGAATATTGATAATCTTAAAATCTTAGGGTCAAATTTAAAATAGGCTCATAACCGCATATGAGGTTCTTCGTTCTATCGTTACAGATTACCTTCCCATAATATGGGCCCGCCGGGATTTGAACCCGGGACCACGACGACCCGAACGTCGCATCCTGAACCAAGCTAGACTACGGGCCCCTACATCAGCTTATAATTTCCAGTTTTAAAAATGTTTTCAATGACTATTGACTACATTGTTGAAAGTGTTGCCAAGAGGATCTCGGGAGACATAGTGTGGAGTGAGAACCCAGGCACTGCGATGAGAAAGTGGAGAGAAACATTTGGAATCTCACAGTCTGAGTTGGCGAGAATCCTCGGAGTATCACAGTCTGTGATAGCTGACTACGAAAGAAACAGAAGACAACCAGGGAGCGCGTTCGTGAAGAAATTCGTTGAAGGACTCATCGAAGCTGACTCCAAGAGGGGATTCAAAATAGTCAATGAACTCGGAAAGGTCTTCTCGCTGAACTTTCCTTTCATAGTTGACATGAAAGACTTCGTCTCTCCCATGACACTCCAGGATGTCGTTGTCGCCGTGGATGGAGTTCCCCTATGCACCGATATAGACAATATCCAGGTCTACGGTTACGTTATTACGGACAGCGTAAAAGCCATTACGTCACTTAGCGGAATGGAGTTCTATCAGTTCCTCTCCATAACCTTCAACAGAATACTTGTGTTCACTAAAGTGACTAGTGGAAGATCTCCGATGATAGCCCTTAAGATAGCACCAATAAAGCCGAAGCTTGTTGTCCTTCATAGACCAATAAGGATGGATCCTCTCGCCATACTCATGGCGAACAGGGAGGGAATAAACGTTATAGTATCCACTAAAAGGACAGAGGAGGAGCTGATTAAGGGGCTTAAGGGCCTTGCCCTTCGGTCAGAAGCAGAATAGCCTTCGCTATGTCTCCCCCTGCCTTGGCTAAAGCCTCCTTAGCTTCAGCCTCGGATTTCCCTGTCTGCTCCATGATAAACCTGACGTCTTCGTCCTTATACGTTGAGGGCTGTGACTTTTTCTCCACTCTTATCTGACCCATGACCGTGATAGCTTCCTGACCCATTACGTTGGCTTTGGTCACAATGGGCGAGTCCACTATAATATTCTCTTCTGGGGTCTCTATTACTACTCTTGTAGCATTTATATTCTCGGCCTTGACTCCAAGTCTCTCCAATTTCTTTAGATCCTTAGGTTTTACCTTCATTATGAGGAATAATGTTGTAACTCAAACTTAATATTTGCGGTTACCGTTGTTGTCACAAATGCAGTATACAGTGAAGATACTTGGTGGAGGCCAAGAGGTGGGGAGAGCTGGGATTGAAATCTCCAACTCTTCAGAAAGCATAATCCTAGATTACGGGGTCAACTTCAATCAAAAGGATGAACCCAACTTTCCTCTTCAGGAGTCTCCTTCTAAGGTGAGTGGCTTCGTGATATCACACGCTCACCTGGACCATATAGGGGCTTTACCTATTTATCAAATTTCGACTACCAAGAAGATTTACGGCACTGGGATCACCAAATACATTACGGAGCTGATGCTGAAGGACTTCATAAAGCTTTCAGGACAGAAGGTGCCGTTTGAGTGGGTAGAGGTGAAGAAAACCATGGATAACTTTGAAACTTTCAACTACTGGCAAGAGACCGAGATAGGACCCTTTACTGTCTCTACCTCCAGTGCAGGTCACATACCTGGAAGTGCCATAACTGTTGTAAAGACTGAAAAGGGAGACATAGCCTATACCGGTGACATCAACGTAACCAATGCTAAGCTGGTAAGACCAGCTGAAGTTGAGATAATGAAGAAGTCGAAGGTGATTATAACTGAAGCCACCTACGGGAAGTTTAATCATCCTCCTCGAAGCGAAGTAGAAGAGGAATTCTACAAGTCCGTCATGGAAGTCTTGGAGGGAGGAGGGACTGTTCTAGTTCCGGCCTTTAGTTTATCTAGAAGTCAGGAAATATTGGCAGTACTTGCTAAATATAAGATACCATATCCAGTATATTACGACGGTATGGCTAGAACAATAATGGAGATAATGATGAATAACCCGCAATACATTAATGATACTGATGCCCTCAGGAAGGCTTACGAAGAGTTCCACTACGTTAAAGGTTGGGAGGATAGGAGTAGAGCCTGGCGGAACAATGCCGTTATAGTAGCCAGCGCCGGCATGCTAAAGGGAGGACCGGCAGTGTATTACTATAAGAAAATAGCCGACAATCCTAAGAATGCGATATTCCTCGTTAGTTACCAGGCCGAGAACACGCCTGGAAGAAGGTTGCTTGAGATCGGAAAGTTTGACGAAGGTTCACCCCTATTGAAGGCAAGGTTACAGATGTTCGACTTCTCAAGCCACGCTGGTAGGAATCAGCTTATAGATATAATAAAGACCTCAGAGAATCTGGAGAAACTGATAATTGTACACGCATCTCCAGATAGTGCACAATCCTTCTCCAGTCTAGTTAAGGAGAGGTTTGGTGTAGAAGTTTTAGTACCAGAAAACGGACAAGAGATTCAAGTATGATACTATTATTGATACACGCCTCTCAGTTTTCCTATCAAGTAAAGGAGAAGGCTATAGAGAAAGCCGAGGAACCCGAGGTTAGGGAGCTATCACTGGAAAACGTACTAGTAGTCTTTACGTCGGTTGAGAAGGGAGACGATGATTCAACAGTAGAAAAAGCTAAGGAGTCCATAATGGACGTGGTGAAGAGGGTAAACGCTACTAGCGTGGTCATATATCCCTACGCACACCTGTCCCAAAACCTCGCCGAACCATCGATCGCTTTAGTAATGCTAAGAAAACTCCATGAGAGGTTGAGAGAAATCGGACTAAACGTCAGTAGGGCACCATTCGGATGGTATAAGTCTTTTAGCTTAACCTGTTATGGCCATCCTTTGAGCGAACTCTCAAAGAGGATCACTAACGAGACGGAGTACCAGAAATCGAAGGAACTCGATGTCTGTCATAAGTTCGGTTTTCCCTATTCTCCCAACGCTAGCTTCATGAAGGCAGCGATAATAGAGAGACTGAAGAAATTGTTGAACGCAAAGGGAGTAATATATGGTAACACGGAGGATGTCCCTGAGGGATACTTGGTAGTTAACTATGTGAGGCCCACCGGTAGGCTGTTGCCCTGTGTCAATGAGGATCCGAAATTATTTTGCAATTATAGAGGGAAAGGCGATTTTGGTCTTCCAGAGACCTTCTCAGACTCTTCAAATACATACGTTCTATGGACGAGAAAGCATGAAAACATATTGAGGATTGACCTGGGGGTACTACTATATTATTTTCTTTTACAATCCAAAAAAATGAATACGCCTTCACTGCCCTTATGGCTTAGCCCTATCCATGTGAGGGTGTTACAGATAAAGGGAAACCCTGAAGCTTGGAAAATAGGGGAGGAAATCATGAAACGTGGCCTTAGAGTTCAAGTGGACGACATAGATGATTCTTTAGGTAATAAGATAAGGAGAGCTGGAACTGACTGGATACCTTTCGTCGTCATTGTTGGAGAGAGGGAGATAAAGACTGGAACTCTAACAGTTAAGATAAGGGAAACGGGGGAGCAAAGACCCATGAAGTTGGAGGAGTTGGTACAAGCCGTGAAGGCTGGGGACGATCTTCTCTTGCCCCAAAACGTCCCATTAAGTCTAAAGGAGATGTAAGCTAAAAATGAGGTCAGTAGAAGCCATAGTTCCCCTGAAGTTAACACTTTTTGGAGAACACGCAGTGGTTTACGGATATCCGGCCATAGCCATGGCGATATCTGAGACCATGAAGGTGAGAGTGGAGAAGAGTGACAAAACTATAGTTTCCTCAAACACCTTGACGATAGGAAATATAAAAGTAGACCTTGATGAAATGAGGGCAGAGAGTTCACAATTGAACAGGGTTCTCTCCTACGTTATAGCTGCACTAAACTATTTTCAGGATAGGAGACCTGTACACGTGTCGGTAGAGTCTACTGTGGAACCATCTGTCGGCTTAGGAACCAGTGCTGCAGTGATAGTTGGTGTGGTAGCTTCATACTCGAGATATATTGGACTGAACTACAGCCCTGAGGAAATAGCCAAAATCTCAAGGGAGATAGAGAGGAGCGTACAAGGATTGGGAAGCAGAATGGACACTTACACGACTAGCTTAGGAGGCCTCCTCTACTTCCCTAGGAACTCTGATGACGTCATGAGAATAAACGGTAATCTGCAAATTGCAGCTGGCTATATAAGGAGAGCTACATCTACAGCTGAGATCCTTAGGAGAGTGAAGCGACTGAGGGACAGAGGTCACATAGTTGACAAAATCATGGACGTAATAGGAGAAGTCACTGAGCTAGCTAGGAAAGCCCTAGAATCTGGGGATGATAGTCTCCTAGGAGAGTTGATGTATGTGAATCATGGCCTCCTGTCCTCATTGGGCGTCTCCCACCCGACAATCGACGAACTAGTTTCCACTGCAAGGTCATTAGGTATGAAGGGTTGTAAAATGAGTGGAGGAGGTGGAGGAGGATCAGTGATATGCGTGAGAGAGCCCAAGAGTGAAATCCTTTTAGAGTCTAAGGGACTCAAAATCGTGAACAGTGAAATTAATTCGACGGGAGTGACGACAAAGGAAATAAATTAGTGATATAGATGCACTATTCATGTGCGGAATAATAGGGATAGCTTCAGAGAAGCTCAGTGATAGAAAATTGGCTGAGCTGACTGTTGAGATACTGAGGAGGTTAGAGTACAGAGGTTACGACAGCGTTGGAATGGCATCAATGAGCGAAGACAGAATAGAGGTAAGAAAAGCAAAAGGGAGCGTAGAAGAATTTGTAAAGAAGAGATCACCCTCAACTATGAAGGGGAAAGTCTTCCTTGGTCACACTAGATGGGCGACTCACGGTGAGCCAAGTGATATCAACGCCCACCCGCACACGGACTGCTCGGGTGAAATCGCCGTAGTTCATAATGGAACTATACTGAACTTCGCTGAACTCAAGAACGACCTAATTCAGAAAGGTCATGAATTCAAGAGCGAGACGGACACAGAAGTCGTGGCCCACCTAATTGAACACTATAGAAAACTGGGAATGGACAATTTCACGGCCTTCAAGAGGGCAATTCTGTCGATAGAGGGAGACCATGCTATTCTAGTTGTGATTAAGGGTGACCCTCGAATATTCTTCTCTAAGAGGAATAACCCCTTGAAGATCGGGGTAGCTGACGGGATGACATTGATCTCCAGCGATTCGTGGAGTATGTTCATGGTAACCAATAAGATAATTCCAATAAATGATGAAGAGTTTGGATATATATCCGCTAGAGAGAGATATATTGAAAAATTTTCAGGAGAGAGAGTGGATACGAATAGTAGGTTATACACAGAGGACACAGAGTCCCTAGCCTCTTCTCACGAGGGCTACGAGTCCTTTATGCATAAGGAGATATTGGAGAGTCATTTGGCAGTGAGGGAGACGTTAAGGTCAATGATGAGAGAGACCGAGATCGTCTCCAAGGCCATTAAGAGCTTGAGTGAAGCTAGGAGAATATTCGTTGTGGGGGCGGGAACTAGTTATCACGCTGGACTCATGTTTGCTTTAAGGCTTCAGAAGGCTGGTCTCACTTCCATACCTGTAATAGCCTCGGAGCATCACTATTTCAGAGCAACTGAAGATGATGCGGTTCTGGTGATCAGTCAGAGTGGGGAAACGATGGATTCCTTAATTGCATCGAAGCATTATAGGGCTAATGGAGCCAGGATACTCTCACTTACAAATACTCTGGGTAACAGTATATCCCACGAAAGCGACATCGCACTCCATACTAGGGCCGGACCTGAAGTAGGAGTTGCTGCGACTAAAACGTTCACGTCACAGGTTGCAGCTCTACTGTTTCTCTCCTCTAACCTCCTTGGAGAGGACGTAGAATACCTTAAAGAGGCCGAACAAACTGTTACGAACTCCTTACAGGCAATGGGGTATGCCCTAGAAATAGGAACCCAACTGTGCAAGAAGAGTAACGCCTATTATCTGGGCAGGGGTTTAGGTGTTCCCATGGCCCTTGAAGGTGCACTAAAGATTAAAGAGATTGCCTACATACACGCGGAGGCTTATCCCGCAGGCGAGAGTAAACATGGACCTATAGCCCTCGTGGAAAAGGGGTTCCCTGTTGTCTTCATTAACTTAGGAGAATTTGTAGGGGAGCTATCAAATAACATCAAGGAAATGAGTGCTAGAGGTGCGGAGACCATAGTTCTCAGCATCAACAACAGACTCAGCGATAACAAGGAGCTCAAGGTATGGAGGGAAGTGAGTGTTAGCGTGAGCGATACTAGACTTGCCCCATTGGCTATGGCACCACTCATCCAAGCAATAGCGTACTATGCTGCAAAGTGTAAGGGAGTAAATCCTGACAGGCCTAGGAATCTTGCAAAGACGGTGACAGTACAATGAAGGCAGTAATCCTGGCCGCAGGCAGAGGAGACAACCTGTTGCCGTATACGGAGAAGGAGCAGAAGGAAGCAATACAGGTCTCTGGCAAGGCAGTAGTAAGATATGTGGTAGAAGGTCTATGGAAGGCAGGGATTAGGGAGTTTGTGGTGGTGGTCAATGATAAGGGAAAACAGATAGAGGACGCCCTTGATGGCATAGATGCCTCAATGGAGTTCATAAGGCAGGTCACTCCAGGTATCTCCGGTGCAATTAGGGACGGTATGGAGAGAGTGGACGATTACTTCGTCCTAGCTTTTGGAGACATTATAGCACCAGACAACTTCTACTCCGAGTTGATAGGAAGGTATAACGAGAGTGGCAGACCAGTACTGTCTACTGTTCCAGTGTACGAAGGATTGGATACGTATGGGTTAGTTAAATTAAACGAGAGATTACATATAGTGAAAGAAGGCTCCACGTTAGCTTTGGCTGGAGCATATGTATTACCTAAGGGAGAGTTCAGCGAGTTTCTGGACTATCTCGAAAGTATAGCTGATAGAGCTGCTTACTTCATATGGTCAGGCCCTTGGGTTGACGTAGGATTTCCAGAGGATCTATTAAGTGCCATAGAAAATCTTCTCAATAGGAAAGACAGCTTTATCTCAAATAGGGCCACTATATCCAGTACGGCCATCATAGGAAAGAACGTAGTCATTGAGGAGGGGGCAATTGTAGAGGATTATGCAATACTTAAAGGCCCAGCTTACATAGGGAAAAATGCCTATGTAGGTTCCTTCTCCCTGATTAGGGACTACTCCTCGATTGAAGAGGGGGCAGTGATTGGAGCCTATTGCGAGGTCGCTCACTCTCTAATTGGGAGGAGGGCAGTAATAGGCTCTAAGTCCTATATCACCCACAGTGTCATAGGAACTGAGGCTCGAATAGGAGCCTCAGCCGTGACAATCAGTTATCCTGCAGCATTAAAGAGGAAAGGTGAGAGGAAGTTTGGTGCCTTAATTTCTCCAGGTGAAGAATTAAGCCATGGATCCTTAGTAGGACCAGCCTTCAGGAAATAGGGGTTTTCTCTATTCATTCTTTATTTCGTTTTTGTTAGCCGACATTTATCCCATCCATCTCCTCCGTGAACGGCAAAGTTTTCCGTCTCCTCAAACCCATCTTTATAAATTAGGGATAGACGAGTATCCCTATGGGTAAGCTTACTATACTATTGGCTGATAACAGTATGGACAAATTGTATCACGGACTTGTGCTCGCGTTAGACGCTAAATCGCTTGACTGGACTGTAAAATTCTTCGTGACTTCACAGGCGGTTTTGTTATTCACCAAAAAGTTCAAGGGGAGAGCCAAACTTAGATTAGGCTTCTTAGCTAGATTATTTGTCTCGACCCAGATGAAAAGGATAGGTATACCTGACGCTGAAGAATTAATCGAAGAGGCAATAAAGGAGGGGGTGGAGTTCTTCGTGGATGAAGTGGGTCTAAAAATAGCTAGGCTATCTAAGGAAGATCTCCTCGACTCGGTGAAACTTTCTGGAGGAATAACATACCTTAAAGAGGCACAGGATTCTGACGTGGTGGTCACGTTATGAAGGTCCTGGAAACTAGCGAAGTGTGCCCCGTAGTGATATTGAAGGTAATGCGTTTATGGAGATCTCTAACTCCCCCTTCTGAAGAGGAGATCATAGTAAAATCGCCGTGGGAGGCCGTTGCCCAAGAATTGGAAAAATGGTGCAATGAGACTGGAAATGAGTTTTTGGGATACAGTAGGGACGGTAATAAACTAGTGATCAAGCTTAGGTTGAAGAGATAGGTTTATTATATCTGGACTTAGCATGAGTGTTGGGTAGATGCGTATTGTGTACCCTGAACTCAGGGTATTTGAGGATCCAGTTCAACTTTTAGAAGGAATGTGGCCAACGCCACTCCTAAAACTATCTATAGGAGAAGACGTCTGGGGGAAGTTGGAGTTCTTCAACCCCTTCAGTAGAAGTATAAAAGACAGGACAGCGTGGTTCTTGTTCAGAGATGCCCTAAGAAAGGGTGCAGAAAACATCACAGAAGCTACCTCAGGGAACATAGGAATTGCTATCTCCTCTCTCTCAGCTATATTCGATAGAAAATTTGTGGCTTTCATCCCGACTACGGCCCCCAAATCCTTCAAGATAGCAATGAAAATATTAGGTGCTTCGCTTATTGAGGCGGGAAAATCTACTAACGATCTAATTCCGTTGGTTAAAGAGTTCTCCAAGAGCTCTAGTATGTATCACTTAAATCAATTTCAGAGTCAATTCAACATACTAGCTCATTACGAGACTACAGCCAAGGAGATAGATAGACAGCTTGGGATGATGGGTAAGATACCCCAAAGAATTATAGCTACCATGGGAACGGGAGGACATGTGGCCGGTCTCTCTAAATTCTTTAAGGAGAAATATGGAGACGATGTAGAGGTAGTGGGAGTTCAGCCAGCCGACGGGGAGAGGATACCTGGGATAAAGAGACAGAACGGCGACACCTTAGCTTTAGAGGCCAAGATCGACAGAGTAATTGAGGTCACTTCGAGGGAGGCAATGGATGGTGTTCTGAAGGTAGCTAGGAGTACAGGGATATTAGTTGGGTTAAGCTCAGGGGCCACAGTGAACGCCTATTTAAAGTTAGCAGATTCAAAGACCACGGTCCTAATTTTCCCCGATGATGGTTATAAGTACATAGACGAAATGGCTACACTGATGGAATCCAGTCAATCCTATTGATGACCGAAGCTTAGAGATTTAAACAATTGAGGATAATATTGCCTGGAAAATGAACATAGAAAATGTACTAAGATCGCTCTATCTCCAGTCTAAGGTTATCGAAGACGGAGGTAAGAAATATGTTGTGAAATGCTACGGATCCAATGTGGGTTTGAAGTGGTACTTCATCTCGTCTGTATTTCGTTCTTTTCCGTATGTAGCGAGTCCTAAGGCTAGAATGTCTAGGGAGATCGACTTCATGACTTACACATGGAAAAAGGTAAGGGTGCCTACTATAGTTGATCTTGATACTGATGAGAAGTGTATAGTCAGGGAGTATATAGATGGAAGGATTCCAAATAGTGTGGAGGACTTCGTAGAGGTTGCACATGTCCTCAGAGAGATACATGAGGAGGATTTTGCACTAGGAGATACAAAATATGAAAACTTCCTCATAAATAATGGAGTATGGGTTATCGACGCTGAGGAGGCTGTGAGGACCCAAGAAAACGAGTTAAAGGCCTGGGACTTGCTTGTATACTTTCTTTTCATCTCATATAAGTTCATCCAAGATGTGAGAAGTTTTGAAAGAGTTGTCAAAGAATTCCTTTCAATTTACGTACCAGACAGGGAAGTTGTCCTCAAGGCGCTGAGCCTCAGAAACGTACAGCTTTTATCCATGTTCCCTCCACTTCACTTAACGATACTGAGGAAGGCTATGTCTGAATTCTGATGAGGATCTTCTCTTGGCCTCTCAAGATTGTCAGTTGGGAATCTAGTATTTTCGTTCCACAAGCGGGGCATCTGTAGAAGTACCTGATCGTCTTCTTCTCACCGGAACTCTCTGCCTCTGATATGAACTCCATCCTCACTCCACACCTAGGACATATCATGTCGTTCATATGCGAGTTTATAAACGAAGGAAGTAATTAAGTGTTGATGATAGACAGATACGGGAGACCTCTTGAGGATCTAAGGATCACACTCACCCATGTCTGCAACTTCTCTTGCTTCTTCTGCCATATGGAAGGGGAAGGGCTGGAACAGAGTGAGGTATTAAGCCCAGAGCAGATAGGTTTGGTGTCCGAAGTAGGGAGGGAGTTTGGAATAAACTCTGTGAAACTTACTGGGGGAGAACCTACTCTAAGGAGAGATCTGATAAACGTGATAAGAGCAATAAAGGAGGCAGATGTCAGGGAGATATCTATGACAACTAACGGCTTCCTCTTAGATAGACTGGCTGTGAAACTAAAGGAGGCCGGGTTAAATAGAGTCAACATAAGCCTCCATGCCATGGAGGAGGACAAATTTAAGGAGATAACGGGAGTTGATGGCCTAAGGAGGGTTATCGAGGGAATTAGGGCAGCCGTATCAGCAGGGTTAAGGCCCGTAAAGATGAACTTCGTCCTCACCAAGAAGAACACAGATCAAGTAGAAAAGATCATTAGCTTCGCTGAGTCAGTCGGAGTGGACGAACTCCACCTCATTGAACTCCATCCCGTAGGCTTAGGGAAACAAAGCTTCTTCACTCACGAGTGGTTAGATTCAATAGAGCGTAAACTCTTCGAGACCTCCAATAAGATTGAGATAAGAGAAAAACACTTTCGGCCACGATATGTTCTACCTTCGGGTCTTGTGGTCGAGGTTGTGAAACCGTACGCTAATCCCATCTTTTGTGCCGGATGTAATAGGGTTAGGCTTACCGTAGATGGCAAGTTGAAAACTTGCTTATACAGAGACGATAAGGTCGTGGATGTAAGAAACGTTCTCACGTCTAGTCTGCCCCTGTGGGAGAAACGGGAACTTCTTAGGAGGGCTTATGAAATAGTTATAGCTATTAGGGAGCCTAACTTTAAGTTTCTTTCGAGACCACTTGAGATTAGATAAACTAGAGAAGATCCGAGAGAACTCGAATCTTAAAAATATAGTGATAATGGGAGATTCAAACCTATTTTATTTCACTGGTTATAGGGGAATGGGTACATTACTCTATTGTGATAGAGTTCCTTATTTAGTGGTGCCTGCCCTAGAAAGGAACAGAGCTGAGAAAACCAAAGGATTGGAAGTCAGATCATATTTCCCAGTGAGGATCGCCGAGGATTTAATTGAAGGAGGAATGTTTGAAGCAATTGAGACCCTTTGTAAAGGTATAAGTGAATCTGAGGTAGGCCTAGACGTAAGGTCTCTCTCTGCCGAGCTTTACAACAGTATAAGGGATAAATGGAAAATTAAAGACATCTCCTCAGAGATTAGTTCCATCAGATCTATAAAAGATGAGGAAGAATTGGATAAAATCAGGAAAGCCCACGAAATAACAGCTAAGGCCATGAACAGAGCTTTGGAGGAGTTCACGAAGGGTGGAGTTACGGAGTTGAATATATCTGGGCTAATTGACTTTACAATGAAAGAAATGGGAGCTGAAGAGTATGCCTTCCCCTCCATAGTTGCCTTCGGGGAAAACTCTGCCGAACCGCATCACATACCATCTCTCCGCCGGTTAAAGGCCAGTGATAACGCGGTGGTCGACATAGGGGCTAGATTCGAGGGGTATTGTTTTGACAGCACTAGAACCTTTCTGCCTAAGTTTAGTTACGAGGAGCTTAGAAAAGTCTATGAAGCTGTCTTGGAGGCACAACTAGAGGCCATCGATTTAGTCAGAGATGGTGTTGAGGCCTCGGAGGTGGACAAAATGGCCAGATCGAGGATACAGAGGGCTGGTTACGAGAGATTCTTTATCCACTCTACTGGTCACGGAGTGGGTATAGATGTTCATGAGGCCCCGCTGGTCTCCATGAAATCAAAGGATATTCTCAAGGAGAACATGGTCATTACAGTTGAGCCCGGAATATACATCAAAGACAGAGTCGGAGTCAGGATCGAGGACACTATAATAGTTAAGAAGGGCAAGCCTGAAGTCTTAGAGACCCTTTATAAATTCATCTAAGTCCTTTTGACATAAAGGGTTTTTTATCTGTCTTTTGCACTTACACCTGTTTGGACATGGAAACTTCAATAAGCAAGGAAAAATTGGAAGAAGAAATAGCACGACGCGTTAGAGAAATTTTGGAGTTACTTGGAGAGAACCCAGATAGGGAGGGCTTACTGGATACTCCTTCCAGGGTGGCCAGGGCCTTTATAGAAATGACTTCTGGACTGAGAACTCCTCAACCTGAAATAAAGGCCTTCAGAATAAGTGAAAATGGAGATGAGAGTGCTGTAGAGGATCAGGTTGTATTAGCCTCTGACATTCAATTCTCTTCACTCTGCGAACATCATCTTCTCCCCTTCGTGGGAAGGATACACATAGCATACGTTGTAGGAAAAGAAGGTAAGGTGGCAGGCTTCAGCAAATTAATACGATTAGTGAACTATCATGCTTCAAAACCACAAATTCAGGAAAGGTTAGTTGAGGAGATAGCAGACGCTCTCATGGCCAGTGAGGTCGCACCTAAGGGTGTAATGGTAATAGGCGATGCAATTCACATGTGTGCGTATGTGAGGGGGGTTAAAGACAAGGAGGCCAAGCTGGTCTCCACAGCTATGAGAGGAGTATTTAAGACCAACAGGAGCCTTAGGAATCATGTCTTTAGATTACTAGAAATATCTAAAGGTAAAAATGGAAATGTTTTATAAGTCATGACCTAAAAGGAGTATAACCGATAAAGTCACACGTCCAGGTAGTAGTAGATCTCCATGGGATGGGGATACATCTGAAGGGTTCTAGCTTCCTCTCTCTTTAGTTCGATGAAGGTTTCTAATATGGAGGGGTTGAATATGGGCTTCAAGAACTCGTTATCACTTTCCAGCTCATCTAGCGCCTCGTCTAGGGATCTGGGTAACTCCCTTATTCCGAGCTCCCTCCTCTTCTCAGGAGTCAGGTGGTAAATGTTCTCATCCACTGGATTTCCTGGGTCTATTTTCTTAGTGACGCCATCCATGGCAGCTGCGGCAATTGCAGCAAAGGCTAAGTAAGGGTTAGTTGAAGGGTCTGGTGCCCTGTACTCTATTCTTTTCGCCTTCTCCATTCCCTTATAATATGAAGGTACCCTTATCACTGCGCTCCTATTACCCTTACTCCACGCTATGTAGACTGGGGCCTCAAATCCAGGTATAAGTCTTCTGTAACTGTTGACTGTTGGGGATACTATTGCAGATAAAGCCCTTGCATGACTTAATATGCCACCTATCGCATATCTCCCGAACTGACTGATCTCAGCATATTCATCGTTTGGATCATACATCATGTTCTTCTTTCCGTCCTTGGTCCAGAGACTAAAGTGTGTATGCATACCAGTTCCATTGTCGCCAAACATCGGCTTAGGCATAAAGGTAGCAACCAGGTTGTGTTTTGATGCAACGTTCCTTATAACGTACTTAAGGGTCTGTAGTTTGTCTGCAGAATCTACTAAAGTCGAAAACCTATAGTCTATCTCTCCCTGACCAGCGGTAGCCACTTCATGGTGAGCTGCCTCGATATGAAAACCGAAGTACTTTGTTAGTGTTTGTATTATTTCAAGTCTCACATCCATCAATTGATCTACAGGTGGGGCTGGATAATATCCCTCTTTATACCTTATTAAATATCCTCCTCCTCCATTCCATGGAGCCTCTCTCGCAGTTATTTTATAACCAGTACCACTCTGAGGGGTTTTGACGTCCACATCCACCCTATCGAAGAGGAAGAACTCCAGTTCCGGACCATAGTAAGACACATACCCCGCTTCCGCTAAATGTTCCTCAGCCCTCTCTCCAATATATCTTGGATCTCTTTCAAATCTTCCTCTTCCTCCCCCCCAGTAAACCTTCGTGAGGACTCTAGCCACGTTGGGGGACCAAGGCAAGACATTCAATGACTCCAACACTGGGGAGAGAACCATATCACTCTCATATATGGTAGTGAAACCCTTGATACTACTGCCGTCTAACTTCCCAAAACCTACTTTGATATCCTCCTCCGTAAAGTCTGATGCAGGAATTGTAACATGTTGAAGTCTACCTGGTACATCGGTAAACTGCAGATCTATCCATTCAACTTTATTTTTCCTGACGTATTCTACTGCTTCCTCAGGTGTCTTTGGCATGGGGAAGGGTTACCTAAAAGGGTATATAAGTATATTTCTTGATTTTATGAATACTTTTTTAGAACTTATATCCTTTTCTGAAAAATCTATAAGTCGTTACCTGATTCGATGATGTAGCAATCTAATACCTTTTCATTAGACTTCCGTTCTGCATTACGTAATGATGATCTGCAACGGATGCAATATCCTCATCTTGAGTGACGTATATCATGCTTATTCCCTTATTTTTAACTATTTCTATTAATTTTTTTAGAAAATCTTCTCTATCGCTAATATTGGAGATAGCTTCATCTAGAAGTAGAAGTAGCGGACTGCTTAAAATTGCGGTCAATATAGCTACCCTTTCCTTCTGGCCTAGGCTCAGTGAACCGACCTTACCTGAGAAAGTTACCCCTAAAAGCTCTTTATACTTGTTTATTATCTCTGGGTTGTATCTTATCCCTCTAAATCGTGCTCCCTTAATTATGTGGGTATCCACATCTAGGTGTGGAATGTAACTCTCTGGAGTAACTAAAGCAATGCCCCTCTTCTCTGGAGGTAATAGTGTAACATCTCTCCCCCTAACAACTATCCTTCCTTTCTCTGGCCTTACGAGCCCTGCTATGATATCGAGAAACGTGGTCTTTCCAGATCCATTAGGTCCCGTTATACATATTACTCCCGATTCCTTCATAGACGCGTTTATCGTGAAATCTCTGAGGCCCTTTGAAACTTCAATTATTAGATCTTCTTCACTCAAACCTAGAGCCCCAAGGAACTATAGGTATTTTGTAACTGAAGCCTCCAGAGTCTCCTCGTCTATGGCCCCCACCAACGTTTCCTTAACTTCACCGTTAACGAAAATTAATGTAGTAGGAATATTCATGATCCCATAAGTATCAGCTATTTTTGGGTTCTCGTCCACATTAACCCTTACGAAGGTAGCTTTACCCATTAACTTAGAGGAGATCCTCTTAAAAACTGGTTCATAAAGATGGCAAGGAGCACACCACTGTGCCCAGAAATCCACTACTACCACTTTGTTTTTCGTGATTATCTCCTGAAACGAGGATTCTGATGCATTAATTATATTCTCCTCCTTAGTCTTGTTTATCGACTTTGCCCTATGCTCCAACCTAGCAGATATTTCCTTAATTAGCTCTTCCAGCTCACTCAAGCTTCTCCACTATATAAACCTTCTTTAACCTCTTATAAAATGCTACCTTCTGGTTCACGTATTCAAGAAGCTCATCTGAGGAGATGTTGTATCCCTTCTTCAGTACTACGTAAGCCACGGGTTGCTGTCCCAGATTACCTGCGTCCTCTCCGATGACCCTTGTACTCTGTACTGCGGGATGTGACTCGAGTATAATCTCTAAATCCCTTGGAAATATAGGGTAACCTTTGTACTTCAACATCCTTTTCTTGACACCCTTGAAGTAAAGAAGACCAGCGGAGTCAACACTAACAAGGTCCCCAGTTTTAAGCCAGTCTCCTTCCATAACCCTGGCTGTCTCACTTCTGTCTTTGTATCCCAGCATCAACCACGGGGCCTTAACCCATAGCTCGCCAACTTCGCCTTCTCTAGCTAGAGATCCGTCTTCCTTTATGATCTTAATCTCAGCCCCTTTCAATGGACTTCCGATGGTTATTCTATCGGAGAATTCCTTAGGTTGAAGAGTTACTACTAACCCCTCAGTAAAGCCGTATTGCTGAATAATATTTTTTCCGAACCTCTGCTTAAATTCATTTACAGTGGACGGGAAGAGCGGTGCTGCAGTGCTGATACATACTTCAAGAGAACTAATTGAGCCGCCTTGCTGAATGAGCGAATCATAAACCATTGGAACAGTAGCCAAGTAGTTAACTTTATAGGTATTTATGATCGCGATAGCTCCTGAGGCCGAGAATTTCCTGACCGGAACTATCAGTCCTCCGGCCTCTAGGGTTACTCCTAGAACACTGCCTCCTAAAACGTGAGCTAAGGGTACTGTCAAAATGGTTCTTATTTCGCTTAAACCTAGCGATTGATAAAGGATCCTGCTGTTAAGTTCTACTCTCTGAGCACTATGAATGACTTCCATAGTCCTTCCAGCTATACCCGCATAGTAATATGATAGTCCTGGCTCATCTTCATCATATTCATAGGGTTTAGCATTGATTTCTTCATTGAACTTTGGGATCATAAATCGAAAGCTTGTGAGTACGCTCTTCTCTCTTTCCGCAATCTCCTCATCTACAAGAATAACATCAGGTTTAGAATCATTTAAGATATATGCAAGGTCCTCAGATGAGGTGAGCGGATCGATAGCTATAACCTTGGTTCCGGCCCAAAAGCCTGCTAGATACGCCATAATGGCCTCTGGAGAGTTGAACATGAAATGGGCAATTACACCGTGTGTAGGAAGTGACCTAGCTAGTCCCGCAACTTTCTTGGATACCTGTGAGTAGGTGAGTGAACCAATGAAAGGTGAGTTAGGTCTATTTACGCCCCATCGATACAGCAAAGACGCTAAGCTCATAAAGTGTCGATTTTATTGTTCCTAGTCCCCCTTATAAGTTAAGGACAATGCTCAGGGTTATAGGACTCTCAAGGATTCATATAACACTCTTCGACTTAGAAGGTAAGCATGGCAGAATAGATGGGGGAATGGGCGTTGGTTTAAGGAAACCTAGGATAGTGTTGAGGACTGGGGACTGCTCTACTGCGTCTATACCAACTTTGGGATCCGTCTCGTATTGTATTGAGGAGGATTATGAGGCGCATGTCGGCCTAGGGCACACCACACAATTCAATATGGCCCTAGCAAAGTTGGGGGCAGAGTACCATATGAGAAGACTCGATGCCTTTGAACTGGCTAAATTGGTTAGGAGAGGAAGCACCTCTGGAGTTGGCGTATATGCATTCGAGTGGGGAGGCTTCGTTGTTGACGGAGGACATTCTATTAAAACTAAGAAGAAGGCTCTTCCTTCAGACTACTCTGATGCCCCTCCTCCCCCCCTCCTGATTAGGAAGGATTTTCCATGGATGATATATGCTGTTATTCCTGACGGAAAGAGAGTGTTTGGTGAACCAGAAAAAAGACTTTTTGAGAACTTCAAACCAGAGGGGACGGACGAGTTAGCCAGGGTAGTCTTGATAGAGTTTATTCCATCGGTTGTGGAGAAGGATCTCGAGGGAGTCTTAGACGCACTATGGAAAATCCAGAGCTTAGGATTTAAGAAAGTAGAGGTATCTCATCAGACACAAGAAGTTAGAGAGGTAATGAGACGGATGTACTCAAGGGGTTTCCCCTGTGGACTTTCATCCTTTGGGCCCACCGTCTTCACTTTCATCTCGAGCAGAAGGGAAGGTGAAGAGTTGATCTCTACTTTTGGCGGATGGGTGTCAGAGCCTAACAATGAGGGGGCAAAGGTTGAGTGGTATTGAGCTAATTTATGATGAGCACGTTATGAACGAACTGAGAGAGGTTTACAAGACCTGTCTGAACTCTTTCCTCGAATCCTTAAGAAGACCCAACAGTAGATTGTACTTTAGACTAAATACTGTAAAGGGAGATGAGAGAATTGCCTACTCCCTAGGTCTAAACCGAGATGAGGACTTGGAGGAGGCCTTCTATACCAATATCTCTGGACCCAATAAGTTGGAGCTACTGGATTCGAGAATTATAGTGGACAAAAGGACAGCAGAAAGTGCCATGGTCGGATCTAATGTATATAGACCCGGAGTTAAGAGGATCCAGGCAAAGGGAAAAGAAGTCTCGGTAATCAGCGAAAACGGTGTACATGTGGCTAACGGAGTGTATAACCCCTACTCGAGTCTCGTAGTTAATGTAACGGAATCTCTATATAAAACCATTAAGGTTTCAGAGCTCAAGGAAGTTAAGGAAGGTTACATCATTTCTCAAGGCAAGGCCTCTATGTATGTAGCCAGGTTTGTAGAGCCTGCCCCAGGAGAATTGATAGTTGACATGAACGCCTTTCCTGGTGGCAAACTAAGCCATGTATACCAATTAGAGCCCAGGGCGAGGGTTATAGGGTTTGATCACACAGAAAAGAAGGTCTCAAGATTAAGGGAATATCTGAGACTCTTGGGAATTAAAGCTGAAGTCTTTCCAGGAGACTCTAGGTATCTCTACGAAGACTTCGGAATTAAAGATGTAGACAAAGTAATAATAGATCCTCCCTGCTCAGCTCTAGGTGTAAGACCTAAAGTTTATGATCAAAAGAGAAGAGAAGACTTATTCACATTTAAGTCGTATCAAAAGCAGTTTCTGAACTCAGCTTACAAAATACTGAAAAAAGGAGGAACAGTAGTCTACTCCACATGTACCGTCACTATCTCCGAAAACGAAGAAGTGGTTAATGATCCCAGGTTTGAGTTAGAGCGCATTGTACGATTTCATCCTAATCTACATGATCTCACAGGGTTTTTTATAGCGGTATTAAGGAAGAGATGACATGCCCATTGAAGAGTTCATGGGACGAAAACCTAAAGTTTCAACTACGTCCTTCATTCATCAAACTGCGTATATAATCGGAGACGTAGAAATAGGTGACCTAAGTAGTGTATGGCATTACGCAGTTATAAGAGGCGATAATGAGAAGATAGTTATTGGAAGAAAGAGTAACATTCAGGAAAACTCTTCCATTCACACGGATAAGGGATATGCTGTGGAAATAGGGGATCGCGTAAGCATAGGTCATAATGCTATAGTCCACGGAGCTAAGGTGGGCTCAAACGTGATAATAGGGATGGGAGCAATTTTATTAAATGGAGCTAAGGTTGGCGACAATTGCATCATAGGTGCGGGCGCGGTAGTAACAGAAGGGAAGGAGATCCCTCCATACAGTTTAGCTTTAGGGGTGCCAGCCAAAGTGGTGAGAAGGTTAAATGAAGCCGATATTGAAGCGATAATAAATAACGCTGAGGAATATGTCCAACTCTCCTTGAGATTCGTTAAGCCAGGAAATTAGATTCTCTCATCTCTCCCCCTTAAACACGAATGCCATGTTTAAGTGAAATGAGGATGGGAAAAGGGGGGACGAGAAGAGCAATATCTGGAATCATCTCTAGTATAATTCTTATAATTATTTTCATATCAAGTGTAAGTGTTATTCTGTATCTACAGAATTCGTATTTTAAAGTTATAAATGAAGCGCTCAATCAGGCAGGGAGTTCTCACTCTCCACTAGTAGAGCTACCAGGAGATGAAGTGTACTCAATCAATCCTACAACAATCAGGTATGTAATTTATCCTGATGGGTCTACAAATAAGGAAGACATCCACGTGAGCTCTACTCCAATGAGCCTTTCCTACATATTGGGAGGCTACGGATGGGCTCTTCTTGTAACACAGGATGGCCAAGTGTTTAACTTCTCCAACATAGAGAACACTACTTCCAAGGTAGATGGTGTATCGCTTATTGGTTGGCTCCCTCCTGGATCGGTTATTGGTGGGTACTCGATCCAATCCAGTAACGGTCAGCTTTTCTATTATATACCTGGACAATACGATATTGTGAATTACATACCCGATTCACTCAAAGGATACGTAGCCTCTTCGTTCACAAACTTTGAGCCCTATGAAACACAGGGCTTCACTTACACGTATCCGTTGCATTATCTTTACGGATCAATATATAATGCGTCTATAATGTTTCCCTTTCAAAACGGCTCCTCCATAACCCTGAAGTTCTCCTGGACATTATCAAAGATCTTAGAAAGTAGACCGTTCTCCTATACTGAAAGGACGATAATAGGCAATGTGGACTTGGGGCATGCAACACTACCAATCTCATTGGTAATTATATCTCCGTATGGTAACGAGTACTTATGGATTGAATATCATAGTTACTCACAATACTTCCTTACTCCGTTACCTTATGTCTATGCATGTGTAGCGTCAAACCTAATGGACAACGCGGACATTGGATATTACACCGTTGATGTAAATGGATATCAAGGAATAGCACAGGCTCACAATTTCTCTTCAACAATGTTATTAACAATACAGGATACCCCAAAAGGTTTGGAATTTCTAGTTAACGGAGCCCCGCTCGTCTTTAATACAGTAGCTAGGACTGCCTCATATAGTTGCCCCACTCTCGTAGCCCAAGACACCCCCTATATACCGGCTCATTTAGATCACGGTATAGCAATACTGAATCTTCCTGCAGGCCAGTACGCTAAGTCTAGTCTTACTCCAGATTGTTACACTGTAGACGGAAATCCAGTGGTGACCCTATCATCACTTAACATAGATAACCAAACTAGATCAACTGGAAGTGCTTCTGGCATGATATTTCAGGTGGGAAAGGGCGGGATAACCTTAGTTAATACAGGCATATTTTGCCCTAATACGGAAGGTACATTATACTTCTATAAGGTCAACGTGACACTCGATTCTACGTCTCCTGTTCCAGTATTAGCGGAACCTGTGAACTTTGAGGGTAACGAGCTGTATATAGGAACCTGGACTCCCTTTGCACCTAATGACGTCCCGTTGGTCATCTATCCTGGTACTCACTCTTATACGTTCTATTTCGGTGTCATTTCTTCCTATGTAAATGGTGGAGGAATCTTGGTGACGCCCTCGCTCTCTTCAGGATCTACATATTATATCTCTATACCTTTGTCGAACGGGGAAACAATAAACTTGGAAGTTGTTTCGTATCAGTAGACTGTCCAGAGCACGCTAAAATGTCTTAAAATTTGACTTAAAACGAATTAAAAATTTTTATTACAAAACTAATATTAACAAAAATTTTCGTTTTCTTATTATAGTGCTTCAAAGAACGTTAGCGGCTAAGGAATGTATTTAGAGCCATGGCTTCTCGCGACAATATTAAGACTGTCACAAGAGAACTCAGAAATGAGCCTCAGAATGATCAATATTACTCATCCAACGATACACGTCCAAGGATTACTAAACCTCCATGGGTTCAAATCCTTTTAACGCATTTCAAGACAACAATCTGTACATGAAACTGGAGTTAGGAGAGCCTCCACCTCAAGGTGATCCCTATCCGTATTTCGTTCAACTGCTACAAGTCTCTGGAGCGGGTAGGGGAACCGTAAAGATTTATAGTACTGCTATAAGGGACTTCCTTGATTTCATCAAAAAGGATCCTAGAACTGTAACTACTCAGGACGTGGTTAACTGGATATATTCCCTTAGCTCGAGAGTGGGAAAGAACCAAAACGTTGATACGAGAGGTAGAGCATCAACAATAAGAACATACGTCTTAGCTGTTAGGAGATTCCTTAAATGGTTAGGTGTAAATGTGAGACCACCTATACCTAAGGTAAGAAATCCAGAGAGGATGGCCCTTGACGACAAGACAGTTCAGCTGGTTATAGATAGTTGTAGAAGGACAAGAGACAAGGCCATAATAGCCCTTCTTCTTGATACTGGCCTACGATCTTCAGAGCTTCTATCGTTAAAGGTCAAGGACGTTGATATGACTAGGATGACCATAGTTGTAAAGGAAACAAAGAATGGAGAACAGAGAATCGTATTCTTCACCCCCAGAACTGCCGAACTTCTTAGGAAATATATTAATCGGGAAGGACTTACTAGTGATCAACCCTTATTCAACTTGAGCTATCAAGCCTTATATAAACTGGTCAGAAGCATAGGCAAGAGAGTCGGAATACCGTGGCTGAGACCTCACATACTACGCCACACTTTCGCCACTATGGCGATAAGGAGGGGCGTTCCTCTACCTGCAGTACAGAGGATGTTGGGCCATAGGGATATTAAGACCACTCAGGTGTACACTCATCTGATAACAGAGGACTTAGAACGTTCGTACAGGAGTGCATTTTCTTAATTGAATGCCTTGGCCTTTAAATACGTTCCACTTTTATTGTTGGTCATCTCTCTCCAAATGTGTATCCGTGATGCAAATAAGAGCCATAACGACCTTCCTGAGGACGGCCGACAAGGAGAAAATTCTACAGCACCGAGATATACTACTCTCAATTAAGTTCCCCACGTTATCGAAAAGAATCTCTCTGCCTCCAGTAGGATCATCGTCCTTAGATAAGTTAAGTGACGTTATTCCCTCGGGTGACGAAATACTTTACAGCTTAGGCGGATTAAGGTGGAACGACCCTAGAATTAGGAATATACGTGATATACTAAAGAGTGGGAAAAATTTCTTTATGCATGTCCTCCTTGACGATGAGAGGGGGATAGAAGAGGTAATAAAGCTTCTCGACATGCTAGAACCAGAGGAGTCGACGCGGTTTGCAGTTCTCATTGATCACGAATATCTAACTACACCTTATTTCCCTACGTCGTCTAGCACTCTTCCCATAGAGAGTATCGGACTCTCCTTATTGTATGTAAAGGACTTTCAGAAAGGTAAGGGACTAAATGCACTTCTTGAAGCGAAGAAAATTGGGGTGAGCATCCAAGAAAGCATAGGTATTAAATTTGCAGGGATAGATCCATCCTTATCTCCATGGATGGATGAAAGCATTGGAGAGTTCCTCGAGAGCCTTAGTAATTCGAGATTGTTCACTATGGGAGTCCTCCATAAAATAAGGGAGATCAACCAAAAGATAGAAGAGTATTCGTTCTCTGCTGGGCTAGAACCTTTAGGATTCTCTGAAGTTATGTTACCAGTAGCTGAAGACAACGTTCTAAGGGAGAGAGCCTTGGAAGGTCGTCTCACTTTAACCCATCTCGCGTACATGAGTACGGCATGTGCTGCAGGGATAGACATGGTGGGAGTTATCTATGATCGAGAGACCTATACGAATATCTTCAGGGACGCTATGTCGATACAAAAAATCAAGAGGAGGCCTTACGCAATTAGAATAATTCCTAGCAGAGGAGAAGAGAAGATCTATACGCCTTTATTCGGTTTTATACCAGTAGTCAAAGTAGTATAGACCGGATTTAAATTACTTTTATATACCCTTGAATTGTATAGAGTGTTATATGGAAGTTAGGAGAGTTCAAAAATTTGGCAAGTCGACTCTGATGGTTTCTCTTCCAGCCGATTGGGTAAAAGAGGTGGGATTAAACCCTGGAGAAAGTATTTACCTGGAAGTTGACGAGGACGGTAGCTTAAAGGTCTACCCACCTAACCTTAAATCCGATAACGCCCCCAAGGAAATGCGAGTCAGGATATCCACAACGACCTCCCCTGAGCTAGTGACTAGAATAATTCATAGTCTATATATTCTAGGTTTCGACAGGGTCTATATAGAGACCACAAATGGACCTTTAACAGAGGATTTGCTGAGAAAGATAAAGGAGACCGCTAGGAGTCTCATAGGACTCGAGATAGTGTCTCAAGACGTCACCTCAATTCAAATCCAGTCTTTCTTAGACCCTACTAAGTATAATATAGGGAGTTTGATAAACAGGTTGACAAACACGTTGAAACAAATGCTACACTACCTGAGCCTGGGAATAAGGGAAGCTAGTAGAACCTTCCTTCAAGAGGTAATAGAGTTGGAGAAGGAAGTAGATAGGCTTTACTATCTCTCCCTGAGGCAACTACTCTTAGCCCAAGTCAATAGAAGCCTTGCCTACATGATAGGGGTGAAGAGGATACAAATAGTCGGAAACAGAATACTGATGAAGGCTGCAGAGGAAGCTGCGGACGAAATAAGTGAAGCTGCAAACGATCTCCTCAGCCTTCATCCAGAGGATCTGAGTCTCCTTAAGATGTCCTGGGATAAGATGGACATGCTAATAGATCAGACCGCAGTTGTAATAGATCATGTAGTAAAGGTACTGAACAAGGAGGACATAAAACTAGTCAATGAGGCATTAGAGGAGTTAAGGACTCTTAGGAGGGTCCTGCTCTCTGATGCCCTAATAATGGAGGAGAGAATACAGAGGATGAATGCGCCAAAGGTGGCTACTGCAATAAGGACTCTGAACCTCAGGCTCTACAATGCCATAAGAAGAATGGAACCTATAGCGGAAATAGCGTTTAACAGGGGTGTAGAGAACCTCAAGGAAATAGTCATTGAATAACGTCAGGCTTTGGTGCCTCTCTTAACTGTGAGAGAACGTAGTCCCTTATTTCCTGAACGCTTGGTAATTTCTTAATAAGTTTCCCGTTTTCCATATACTTAGTCAGAAGAGCTCTACACTCGTTTTTAACCTCCGTGCCCCAGGGAACTATTATATCGTTCATGGAATTGCATCTATACACCTGCTTAGCACCTGGCCATTTACCCCTTTTAGTTATGGGCATCCATTTAGTACCGTCCCACTTCTCCACTATGTCTGCACTGAAGTCTACACTCTCTGGGAAAGCTACACTGGTACCTACCCCAAACCCGTCCACGTAATCCCTTAATTCTGCTATATTCCTCTCATCTAACCCTCCGCTCACGAATATCTTCACGTGACCATAGCCGTGTAGATTTAAGGTCCATCTAACTTCTTGGATTATTTTCCTGAAATTACCTCTCCTGCTCGAAGGTGTATCTAATCTCACTCCGTAAAGCTTCTCCTTCAGCAGTTCAGCCGCTTTGAGTGCCTCGGTCCTTTCGTCCTCAAACGTATCCACCAGAGCTATTCTTGGAACTTTAGGGTCTACAGCCTCATCGAAGGCCTTCCAAGCCTTCACATTATCACCGAAAGCCAACATTAAAGCATGAGGCATTGTTCCCGAGGGTTCTATTCCCAAGAGTTCCCTACTGAAAGCCCCAGCAACGCCGTCCATTCCACCTATGTACGCTGAGCGATCAACCATCGGAGCTATACTCGGATGGATAGCCCTCAATCCGAAGAAAATCACCTGCCTATTCATTGCTAACGACTTTATCCTAGCAGCCTTAGTGGCTATACTACTACTGTGCCTTAAGATTCCTAACAGAGCAGTTTCGAGAACGCCAAAATCCAGGTAGTTTCCCTCGATGATCATGACCGGCTCTACCTCCTTGAATAGTGTTCCTTCATCCATCGAGTACACAGTAACTGGCTTGCCTTCCAAGAGATAGAGCGCTTCTTCAAGACCAGCGAAGACTGCCCATTGGTAACCTTTCGGAAGACCATAGGAGTGAAATTCCATTCTGACCTTCACGTCTCTCATTCCAGCCGCTTCGAGCGCTCTTACAGTTCTTTCAAAATATACATCAGTAACCTTTCCAGACTTTATCTCGTTCTCCGAAGATATGTAAAGCCTCACGGCATCTAATTCATAGGTTAAATTTTAAACCTTAGACATGACGTAGTAGTGACTTGTAATGATCACAGCTAAGATGGTACCACCTGACCTCCTCGTAAGAAGACTAGCGGACTATCTCAAGGAGAATGTAAAGGAACTCCAGGTTCCTGAGTGGTCTCTGATAACAAAGACCGCTTCCTTCAAGGAGAGAATACCAGACGAACCAGAGCAATGGTGGTACATAAGGGCAGCCTCTATCCTGAGAAAACTCTACGTAATGAATCACTTTGGGGTATCGGAATCCAGGAGGATTTATGGCGGGCTTAAGAGGAGGGGAACCAGACCTCCTATATCAGAGAAGGCTCCTGGTCACTCCACGAGGCTAATATTTCAGCAATTGGAGAGGGCAGGTTTAGTGACCAAGGTGAAGGGAGCTAAACTTGGTAGAACACTAACACCGGCCGGTAGGTCTCTTCTAGACAAGTTATCCTACGAAATCTTTATAGACCTAGCAAACAATAACCCTTCTCTGAAAAAGTACCTGGAGTGATCTTCTATGTCACAGGACAGCTACTCTGATCCAGAACTTGAGGAACTTCTGAGGAGGAGAGCCCAGGCTGAAAGTAAGAGAGTCACTGAGGAGAGACAGAAGAGGGCTGAGCTAGAAGCCAGAAAGGAGGCCTTATTGAGGACTATCTTAACGCAAGAGGCCAGACAAAGGTTAACCAATGTGAAGCTAATAAAACCAGAACTGGCGGAGTCGCTAGAAGATCAACTAATTGCACTGGCCCAGAGTGGAAGGATAAAGGTACCGATAACTGATGAAGAGCTAAAGGAAATTTTAGCCCAGATAGCAGGTCAGACTAGAAGGGACTTCAAGATACAAATAAGGGAGAGAGGTTGGCGATGAGTAGGAATAGACCCTCAGGGCTCAAGAAGAGGCTAAGTAGAGCGCTTAAATCTAATTCTGCTGTGCCTGCTTGGGTGATCCTTAAGACAAACGGGAAATTCAGGCTCAATCCGAGGAGGAGAAACTGGAGAAGAAATGATCTGAAGGTGTGATGAGCATGAAAGAGAAAGACAACTTTGAGATGATAATAAATCTCAGGCCTGCTCATGAGGCAAAAATGCCTAGGAAATTCAAAAAGGCAGTAAACTATATCAGGGAAGTTGTCACGAGACACTTCGGAGCAGAGAAGGTCGTTCTAGATCAGTTCCTTGTTAGTTACTTATCCGTTAACTCTAGGAGTAAAATAAAGAGGAAGGTCAGAGTGGTGGTTACAAAGATAGGCGAAAAGACCTTCCTCGTGAAGCTAGCAGTGAAGCCCGAATGAACATCCAAAGAATGAGCGTTTTCGGAACTGATAATATAGGAGTATATATCTTTTCAAACAATAAGTACACTTTAGTTCCCAGAAATCTAGATAAGCAAGCCAAGGAGATAATAAAGGAAAATCTAAATACTGAAATTATAGAATTTACTATAGCAGATAGTTTCTTAATAGGTATATTTTTGGCAGGAAACAACAATTGTATCGTCATGCCTAGGATAGCCAAAGAAGAGGAATTTAGACTGATAAAAGAGGTCGCTAAAGACGTGAGAGTAGAAAAGGTTGATGTGAGGGCTACTGCATTAGGAAACGTGATTCTAGCAAACGACAAGGCTGCACTAGTCTATCCAGAATTCTCTGATGCAGAAGTAAAAATATTGAAAGAAGTACTAGAAGTTGAAGAAATAAAAAAGGGGACTATAGCTCAGGTCATTGTCGTAGGATCGGCTGGAGTTGTCACATCCAAGGGTGGATTAGTTCACATAGACGCTACAGAGAGCGAGGTTAAGGAGCTGGGCCAACTCTTCGGAACGAAGATCGAGGTGGGTACTGTAAATTTCGGTAACGCCTTAGTAAGGAGCGGTATGGTGGCAAATGATAATGGAGTACTAGTTGGGACGTCTACAACTGGGCCAGAGATTTTAAGAATGCAGAGAGCCTTTGGTGAGTGAGATGATGGAGATAAAAACATTTAGGATAGAAGGGGAGGCCTTATTCAACGAAAGTCGATTCCCGGTGAGGCAGAAGTTTGTTAAATTTGTCAGGGCACTCAACGAGGCCCAAGCAAAGGAGGTTGTATATTCTCACTTTGGAAGTAAGAATAAAATAAAGAGGTGCAACATCGTATTCAAGGAAATAAGGGAAGTACCTCTAGAGAGCGTTAAAGATAAGAGGATAAAAGACCTTGCTAAGTTAGATAAAGTTATAACGTGATTGATATGTCAGAGACTGGCGAGCAAAGGACGGTCGTAACACTAGAGGATCTTTTGGCACAGGCTGAGGCGTTAAGACGCGAAATTGAAGCTCTCCAGAAGCTCAGGGATGAGCTGACCGAGTCTCTCAATTCCGTCAAGAACGCAAAAGAAGCAATAAACTCCTTAAAAACTCAGTCAAAGGATCTTATGTTGTCGGTGGATAAGAGAGGCTTCATTCTGTTGAGGGTTACAGAAATACCAATCTCCAAGGTCCTAGTAAATTTAGGTCTCGGCTATTATGCAGAAATTGAGCCCGACGCTGCCACAAAGATACTTGACTCTAGAGAGGAGCAATTGAATAAGGGAATTCAGGAAGTGAGCTCCAGGCTTAACACCGTGGTAAATGCTTATGCGCAGATTTCAGAGATAATCAACAGGGCACAAGAACAGGCCCAGAAAGGTGAGTAAGCTGTTTCGAGAAGTTAAAGAAGGCGTTTTCTAACTTCACTGAGAAACTTGCTGGGAAATCCGAGCAACAGAAAGAGGTCTCAGAGCATAAGGAGGAAGTTCCCGAAGCTCAACAGAAACCGAACGTCCAGGAACAGAGGACAAGGGAACAGGATAACGAGATAACACCCAGAAATCAGCCCATCACGCAAGGAAACCAAGACACTGAAAAGAAAAGTGGTTTTCTAAGCTTCTTCAGAACTAAGGAGATAAAAGAAGACGATATCTCAGATATCATAGAGGAACTTAGGATAGAACTCCTTGAGGACGATGTGTCTCTTGAGGTCACTGACATGATCTTAGAGGACCTCAAGAGAGAATTAATAGGAAGGAGGGTCTCTAGGAGAGAGGATCTAGAGAGTCTCGTCAAAAACAGCCTTAAGAGATCTCTGAGGGAGATACTTAAAAAAAATTATAATGAAACAGATTTGATTCGGTTGATACGGGACTCCAACAAGCCGTTTATAATTATATTCTTTGGCGTTAATGGAGTAGGGAAAACTACTACCATTGCAAAGTTCGCGTGGATGCTCAAGAGGAACGGGTTTTCAGTTATTATAGCTGCTGCCGACACTTTCAGGGCTGCTGCACAGGAACAATTAGCACTTCATGCAAGTAAATTGGATGTTCCGTTAGTTAAGGGAAAGTATGGAGGCGATCCTGCGTCTGTAGCCTACGACGCCATTCAATCCGCGAAAAGCAGGAGGGTCGACGTCGTACTAATAGACACGGCCGGAAGAATGCATACCGATAAGAACCTAACTGAGGAGCTGAAGAGGGTAGTGAAGGTGGCCAAGCCCAATATGAAGATTCTTGTTCTAGATTCCTTAGCGGGACAGGATGCGCTAGAGCAGGCCACATATTTTGAGAAGATTGTGGGATATGATATGGTGATCCTTACCAAGGTAGATGCAGACTCCAAGGGTGGAATAGTGCTCTCCCTAGCCTACAAATTAAATAAGCCTGTAGGATACGTGGGTATAGGTCAGGATTATGAGAGCCTCGTGAAGTTCGACCCTGAATGGTTTGCCGAGAGGCTCCTCAGCTAAAATTTAAAATCAGAGGGCCCATACAGTTTGTATGGGCTTAGTGGATAGGATAAAGAAGCTTAGGGAGGATTGGAAGAGGATAATCAGTGTGGCAAAGAAGCCTGATAAAGACATGTTTTACCTGAACTTGAGGGTAACGCTAATTGTGTTATTATTTGTAGGTTTATTGGCTTTCCTCGTTCAGCTAGCCTTTGCAATACTTCTGGGTTAGGTGCACATACCATGGAAACGCCTAAGGTCAGGAACTACTATGCGATAAAGGTAACTGGAGGACAGGAGATGGGAGTTGCTCTACTTCTTGAAGAGAGGATCAAGACCAACAAGATTCAGGACGTTTTCTCCATAATTGTTCCTCCAGGTCTCAAGGGATATGTTATCATAGAGACCAACGGTCCACATGCAGTGAAGGCAATAGTGGCTGGTATAAGACACATTAAGGGAGTAGCGCAAGGCCTAGTGCCCAAGGATGACATCATGAATATGGTCTCTAAGAAACCTGTTGGTCCCGTGGTGAAAATAGGAGATATGGTAGAGGTTATCTCTGGTCCCTTTAGGGGAATGCAGGCCCAGGTGATCGAATACCGAGAAGGAAAGGGAGAAGTAGTTTTAAATATACTAGAGTCAGCCTTTCCACTGCAGGTAACCATACCCGTAGATCAAGTTAAACCTGCTAAGAAGAGTTAAAAGGTGGAAAAATGGCCAAGAAGTCCGTAAAAGTAGTGGTAGAGGGAGGCAATGTTAAACCAGGACCTCCCCTCGCCCCAACTCTCTCGCAGTTGGGACTTAACGTGGGAGAAGTTGTCAAGAAAATTAACGAAGCTACGGCACAGTTTAAAGGAATGAGTGTTCCAGTAACTCTCGATGTGGATACCGATACAAAGAAGTATGACATAAGTGTGGGAGTTCCTACCACTACTTCTCTCCTACTTAAGAAAGCTGGAGCCGAGTCCCCTTCTGGGGATCCAGAGCACAAGAAGGTTGGCAATTTAAATATTCAGGACGTTGTGGAGATAGCTTTATCAAAAAAACCTTCGCTAACAGCGAAAAGTCTTAAGGCTGCAGTGAAAAGCATACTCGGTACAGCTAAGAGTATAGGTCTTACGGTAGACGGCAAAGATCCTATAGCTGTGGTGAAAGAAGTTGAGGAAGGAAAGTATAACGACATATTAAATCCGGGTGAGAAGAAATGGGAGGAAAATTGAGGTGATGAAGTACGCTAGTTCCTAAGGAAAAGATCTCCGATGCGATTAACCAGGCTCTAGATTCTGAAAATAATCCAAAGAGGTCTTTTGCCCAAAGTGTAGAATTAGTAGTCTCGTTTAAGGACGTTGATATGAAAAGGGGAGACATTAAATTGAGGGACGCAGTCACGTTGCCTAGACCTCCTTCTAAGCCCAGAAACGTGCTTGTAGTTCCTTCCTTGGAGCAACTGGAATCAGCCAAGAGAGCTGAGCCGAACGTCATACTGACAAAGGAGGAGCTTCAGAAACTACAAGGAGCCAAGAGAACAATTAAGAAGATGGCCTCTAAGAATCACTGGTTCCTCATAACCCAGGATAGTATGGCTCTAGCCGGAAGGATATTCGGTCCAGCCTTAGGTCCAAGAGGAAAGTTTCCTATCCCCTTACCCTCCTCTCCAGATATATCAGAATACATTATAAGGTATAAACGCTCCACCTTGGTGAAGACTAAGGATCAACCTCACACGCAGACATTTATAGGCACAGAAGACCAGAAGGTGGAGGACTTGGTAGAGAACGCTATGGCAGTGTTGAATGTGATAGAGGGGAAGATAAAGAGTCCATCCTACATCAAAGCTATATACGTTAAAACCACAATGGGAAAACCAGTTAGAGTCACCCTGAAGTGATGAGAATGAGCGTGATTGAAGAGAGAAAGATTCCAAAGTGGAAGATAGACGAAGTCGCCTCTCTGGAAGAGAAACTAAAGAATTCAAAGACTGTAATCATAGCTGACGTCCAAGGTTTTCCCGCCGACAAATTACACGAGATAAGAAAGAAACTAAGAAACATAGCTGACATGAAAGTCACTAGGAATACTCTCTTCCTCATAGCTGCCAAGAGGGCCGGCTTAGATGTTGAGAAGTTAGAAAAATACATTTCAGGAACTAATGCCTTTATATTCACGAATGAAAATCCGTTCTCCATCTCGATCCTCCTTTCCAAGTTCAAGCTGAAGAGATATCCAATGCCTGGAGACAAGGCGGATGAGGAGGTAGTGATACCTGCTGGAGATACCGGGATGACGGCAGGACCAATATTGAGCACATTCGGAAAGCTCAAGGTCCAAACGAAGGTCCAGGACGGCAAGGTTCATGTTGTAAAGGATACCTTGATAGCTAAGCCTGGTGACCCAATACCACCAGAGGCGGCACCGATATTACAGAAGCTAGGAATAATGCCTGTTTATGTCAAACTAAAGCTGAAAGCCGCATATCATGAGAACCTAGTTATTCCCTCAGATCAACTTGAACTCAACGTAGATCAGTATAGATCAATGATCGCAGAGGCGGCGAGAGATTCGTTAGCTCTAGGGGTGGAGATAGCATACCCGGTACCTGACGTATTAAAGATAACTATAGGTAGAGCCTACACTAGAGCACTTGCCATTGCCGCAGAGGCCGGTTACATTACTCCAGAGACAGCACAGATGGTTCTTACAAAGGCCATGAGTAAGGCATATGCGGTGTTATCAGCAATAAGCGGGAAAGTAGACTTGGGAGTTGAGGTCCCTAAGGCTATACAATCGGCTCCTCAGGAGAGTAAGAAAGAAGAGAAGAAGGAAGAAGAAGAGAAGAAAGGACCTAGCGACGAGGAGATAGCTGGAGGTCTAGCCTCTCTATTCGGCTAAATAGTTTTTTAAAGTATCCCACCAGATGAGTTGGTGACTAGACATGGAGTACATATACGCAAGCTTGTTACTACACGCAGCTAAGAAGGATATAACGGAGGATGCAATAAAGGCAGTGCTCAATGCTGCAGGCGTTGAAGTAGATGAGGTAAGGGTAAAGGCAGTGGCTGCTGCACTGAAGGAGGTCAATATAGATGAGGTTATAAAGAATGCCGCAGCGATGCCAGTAGCTGCTGTCCCTGCAGGAGGGCAGGCGGCTCCTCAGGAGAGTAAGAAAGAAGAGAAGAAGGAAGAAGAAGAGAAGAAAGGACCTAGCGACGAGGAGATAGCTGGAGGTCTAGCCTCTCTATTCGGCTAAATAGTTTTTTAAAGTATCCCACCAGATGAGTTGGTGACTAGACATGGAGTACATATACGCAAGCTTGTTACTACACGCAGCTAAGAAGGATATAACGGAGGATGCAATAAAGGCAGTGCTCAATGCTGCAGGCGTTGAAGTAGATGAGGTAAGGGTAAAGGCAGTGGCTGCTGCACTGAAGGAGGTCAATATAGATGAGGTTATAAAGAATGCCGCAGCGATGCCAGTAGCTGCTGTCCCTGCAGGAGGGCAGGCGGCTCCTCAGGAGAGTAAGAAAGAAGAGAAGAAGGAAGAAGAAGAGAAGAAAGGACCTAGCGACGAGGAGATAGCTGGAGGTCTAGCCTCTCTATTCGGCTAAATAGTTTTTCCAAGAAGAACTTTAATCCTCCGTGTTTTTAATGTGTCCCCAACATGAAAGCCAGTGAAATGGAGTACAGACTGAAGTTTTTCCTGGATAATGGGTTTCAGAGAAAAGAGTGTAAAGTCTGTAAAACTCCTTTCTGGACTTTGGACAGAACTAGAGAGGACTGTGCAGACATTCCGTGCTCGGATTATCATTTCCTGGATATGAAGGAAGGTTCTCTAAATTGGAGCGTTAGCGAGTCGAGGAAAAAGTTCTTGGAGTTCTTCAGGAAGAGAGGTCATGAGATAATACCACCAAAACCGGTACTGGCTAGGTGGAGGGAAGACTTGTATCTAACAATAGCCAGTATAGTGGATTTCCAACCCTACATCACTAGTGGGCTGGTTCCCCCTCCTGCCAATCCACTCGTGATATCCCAGCCTTGCATAAGGATGGATGATGTCGATAACGTCGGAATAACGTTCGGAAGACACCTCACCACCTTCGAAATGGGAGGACATCATGCGTTCAACTATCCCGACAAATTTGTATACTGGAAAGATGAGACGGTGAGTTACGCTAAGGAATTCTTCACAAAGGAACTGGGAATAAGCGAAGACCTTCTGAACTTCAAGGAATCGTGGTGGGAAGGGGGAGGAAACGCTGGACCTTCCTTTGAGGTCACGGTAGGAGGGCTTGAGTTAGCTACCCTGGTATTCATGCAATACGAGATTTCTGCAGGAGACTACGTCCCATTGAAACTGAAAATAGTTGACACCGGATACGGCATAGAGAGAATAGCCTGGTTCACACAGAAGACACCAACTGCGTTTCACGCTATTTACGGTAACTTAGTGGATACCTTCTTTGACAAATTGGGACAACCTAGGGTGGACTCTGAGTTATTGAGGGTGGCTTCTAGATTCGCGGGTAGGATAGATCCAGATAATATATCCACGTTAGTAGAGCACAGGAACCTAGTAGCTAAAGCGTTAGGTATTCCCGTGGACGTAGTGAAGGACGAGCTCAATCGTGCTGCGAGGATTTTCCAGGTATTGGACCACACTAAAACCGTTGCCCTAATGCTGGGGGACGGCCTAGTTCCATCAAGTTCAGGTGAGGGTTATCTAGGTCGACTACTCATAAGGAGAGCACTAAGAACCTTGAAGTTCCTGGGAACAGATGTCAAATTATCTGAACTAGTGAAGTTACAAATCAATTTCTGGGGATACGATTTCCCTCAACTTCTCAGGAACAGAGACTACATATTGGATGTAGTGGACGTCGAGCAGGAGAAGTTTCAGGAACTCATCTCTAAGACGTCGTCCCTTTCAGAGTTCCTCTCAAAATCTAAGCGCAGCATAGGCTTAGAGGATTTAGTGGAACTGTACGACTCTAATGGGATTCCTCCAGATATTATTGCTGATGAGCTAAGGAAAAAGGGTATTCAGATTGAAGTTCCTCACAACTTCTATTCCATAGTAGCTAAGCGCCATCAAGTGGCCCCGCTCAAAAAGGACAAGGATACATTAAAACTACCTGAGCACATAATCAACGAGGTCAAAGATATACGTGCTACAGAAGCGCTATACTATAAGGACCAATATGCTAGGTCCTTCGATGCGACAGTACTTCTCTCGAAGTCAAAATACCTGGTTTTGGATAGGACGCTCTTTTACCCAGAGGGTGGGGGACAACTGGGAGACCAAGGCTGGATAATACTGAATGGGGATAGAGTGAGAGTGGTGGATACACAGAAAGTAGGGGACATAGTGGTCCATATCCTAGATAGAGAAATAAACCTTGAAAAGGGAATGAGGATCGAGGGAGAAATTGATTGGGAGAGGCGCTTTAGGTTAATGAGACATCACACCGCTACTCACGTTGTTCTTGCTGCTGCCAAGAAATTACTGGGAGATCATGTGTGGCAAGCTGGAGCTGAAAAGACGCCTCAAAAGGCGAGACTAGATATAACTCATTACAAACCGCTAACTGCCGAGGAAATAAGAAAAATAGAGGATATGGCAAACTCTGTTATAAATGACAGGAGACCAGTTAGGCCGTTCGAAATCAACAGAGTAGAAGCTGAGATGAGATATGGGGTCTCCATTTATGAAGGGGGTGTTCCCAACAAGGCAAACATAAGACTTCTAGAGATCGAGGGATGGGACGTGGAGAGTTGCGGCGGTACGCACGTATGGAACACTGGAGATATAGGGGCAATAAAGATAGTAAAGACGGAAAAGATCCAGGACGGAATAATAAGGCTCGAGTATGTAGCAGGCGACATGGTGTCAAGATACGCCAGAGAACTCGAGGATAAGTTGGTTAATGTCTCATCGAAGCTTGAGACTTCATCAGATCAACTAGAAATGAAGGTAGAGAAACTCCTCAGGGAACATCAAGAGGCCAAGAACCTCATTGCCTACTATAGGAAGGAGGCTCTAGAGTTGTTGTCTAGGAGCATCCAGGAGAGAAGCATAAATGGGATAAGATTAATTATCCTTCCACAAATAAAAGATCAGGAACTGGAAAAAGAGTTGATGAGAAGACTTACATCTCAATCTAAAACTCTAGTTGTACATATAACTCAAACCAACGGTGAATTGCGAGTGGACCTAGGAACCTCTAGGGATATTGACGTAAAGGGAGTCGTTGAGAGATTGAAGGAAATGGGCGGGAAAGGGGGAGGTAGAGGTACGTTCGGGTCTATGGTTGTAGCCAATAAGTCGAGGGAAGAAATAATTGATTATATTAAGGAAACAATTGAAAGAGGCGGCCTATGATTACAAATATCTGTTGAACAGAGGATACACTAGTAAATCCTCCCTAGACCTGATCTCTGGAAGATACAAACTGAACAGAGAGGAGAGGACGCTCCTATACAGATGTGTTCATTCAGATAGTGACGTGGAGAAGGTGAGAAAGAAGGTGGAACTAAAGGAGCCCTTGATCATCGATGGTTATAACGTCGGATTGACCGTTTTATCCGTTCTAGAGAAGGATCAAGTTTTCCTATGCGATGATGGATTCATAAGGGATATGAATGCAGGCTCCAAGAAGTCTAGTCCTAGAATCATAGATGCGCTCCTCTTACTTTCTAGTTATCTTAAAGAAAAAGGGGTAGACTTTATCGTTATACTGGATTCTCAGATAAGCAAGAGTGGAGAGCTCAAGAGAACCCTTGCAGGAGAGAGAGTAACAGTAAGAGTTGTAGAGAGGGCAGACAAGGAGGTGATTATATCCTCTGGTACTGCAGTCACTAGTGATTTTGTAGTACTCATGAAGGCATCAAGGGTATATGATGTTGTCCAGGCGATGTTCCCAAACCTCAAGGCCATAAAAATGCCTGATGATATATCCTGAGTCAGTAACAATAATCCATAATATCAATACTCATCTGGAAAATCTTCACTTTAATTAGTAATTTGTTAATTCATTTTTCCACATTTGGGTCAAACTAACTGCCGAAATTTATCCTATAAGCCTCAACACTATGCGAAACCTAATAAGCAGTAGCAGTTATGGGATTTTAACGTAACTTAAAGATTTTCATCAGCCCCGGCGGTCCGCCTAAATTACGTTCGAGAGCCTGAGGAACGCCTCCACGCTCCTCAGGTTAAGCTCCCTATCAACTCCCTGACGACGTTGTTGATGGTGAAGGTCGTGAGGTAACCCTGAAGCCTCTCCCTCCTCCAGAAGGACGAGTCCCAGGGCCTTGACGTCTCTGTGGAGCTCCTCGATCTCCGGCCAGACAGGCCTCCTCCTCGCTGAGCGAGAGGTCGGTGGTGTAGAGGTACCTCACATGTGTCCCGGAGGAATCACGTTTACGTTCCCGGACTAGCAACTTCACCATGACCACTCGGCCTCCCAGGGTCAGGTCGGCGTAGTAGACTCCGGGGGTATCCCACTGGGAGGTGCCCCTCCTAGAGGGTGTCCTGGGCAGACCCTGAGCTCGGTTGGACTTGAGCCTTGACACCACGTTGTCCGTCACGAGCTTCTCGGACGGTACGGGAGTCGAAGACGACCCTGGACACGCGGAAGCGCTCCTTGAGCACGTCCAACGTCTGGCCACGTCGATCTTGGCCTTGAACTCGTTGACTCTCACAAATCCAACATCTTCCTCAAGGCGTAGGGGAAACCGTGAACGTCCTGCTTGAGGTCCACTATCACGACCGTGAGGAGCTTGGCCCTCTCGAACCTCCCTTGGGTGTGGCAGTAGGTCCAGTGGTTCTCGGGGGCTCACGTCTACCCGGAGCGTTGTGGTCCACGGTGTCGTCCACGATGACGACCCGACCCTTCACCAGTCTGACAGGACCTCCAGTCCCTCCACGCGTCGTGGAGTTCCCCCAACGCCTCCAGCAGGTTTGCGTAGTCCAACCCGAACGTCTCGGCCGCGTTCCTCACGCTAGCCCTCCCACCTACCAAGGCCATCAGGATAAGTGTAAGTTAACCTTCCTGCTCCTCCCGTTCCTCCTCACCACTCCCAGCCTGTTTACCGCCTTGACCAGCCTCTCCCTAGCGAACTCGATCTGTCCTTCCGCACCTTTTCAGCAGGACGACGCTGAAAAACTTCTCGCTAATACAGGCTTTTCGTATTACCTCCCTAAGATTCCCATAACTTCTGATTATAAGATTCTGAGGCTTAAAATCGACTAACGATCTCCCGTGTATCGCTAATAATGATCTTATGGGTAATAGCCACCGAGAGAGGAGCGTAAAATTATGAAAGATTCATGAAGTCCTATCCCCGAAAACTCTTTAAGTAATATTTGCGTGAACTTGTTGTGGACCCGTAGCTCAGCCAGGATAGAGCGCCGGCCTCCTAAGGAGGCAGAGTGAGCCGAGGGTCGGGGGTCCGAATCCCCCCGGGTCCGCTACATCCTTAAGCGAGCAGAAAAATTTCAATTATTGAAGTTGTGGAAGTTTTGCTGATTATTCTCTAGAGAATATAAAATTCAATAATATAGCTATTATATAAAGATTTTCTAGTTAATCATAATTAAAATTCACTATTGAACTAGTATTGAAGAGTATCACCGTTAACCCGATGAACAGTGCGAGGAAGTGGGCTCTCGTGTCCGGATAGGGAGTAGAAGAGTTATGAGAGCCAGACGTTAATTACGAATTCAGGGAAACCCTATGAGAGCCAAACCACTATTTTCGTCTTCCTTTCCGTATCCAGAAGGGAAATGAGGAGGAGAATAGACTAGTTACATTTATAAATTCAAAGGGGATTATGTGTAACCGGAGGGCACCAGAAAAAGAGATGTCCAGACAGGCTGTCTTTCAATCCTCGGATGATAAAATTATAGGTAAGCATGTTTTTGGAAATTTATATGATATAAACCCCGAGGATCTTAAGAACGAGGCCAAACTCAAACAGATAGTCCTAGAGGCGGTGAGGATAGCTAAGATGAACTTAGTCGAGGCTAAATCTTGGAGTTTCGGAGGGAAGAAAGGCGGGGTTTCGGTGATAGCACTAGTGGAGGAAAGTCACATCGCTTTGCACACCTGGAACGAATACAACTACGCTACACTAGATGTGTATACGTGTGGCGAGGATAGCGACCCTCAAGCGGCTTTCAATCATATTGTAGAGAACTTAAAGCCTAAGAGATATCAGATGTTCTTCGCAGACAGGAGTTCTGGATAATTTTGAATTTTTTAATTCTATAGCTCTTTGTCTATAATGTCATAGACAATCACCGAAAACTTTTAAGTGATGACATATTAGATGTGTAAGATGCAAAGCGGTATCATAGGTTGGGGATCATATGTTCCTAAATATAGAATAAAGGTTGATGAGATAGCCAAACTTTGGGGGAAGGAGGAGGGCATAGTCAAATCATTGGGACTAAGCGAGAAGTCTGTCCCAGCATCAGATGAGGACTCGACTACAATGGCGATTGAGGCCTCCAGGGACGCCATAGCACGAGCTATGATAGATCCTAGAGAGATAGAGATGGCCCTCTTCGGTTCTGAGTCAAAAGTTTATGCCGTAAAGTCCACCTCTACCATATTGATAGATGCATTGGGCCTGTCTAAGTACTCCCTTACAGCGGACTTAGAGTTCGCGTGTAGGGCTGCCTCTGCGGGCCTTCGGATGGCATTCTCCATGGTAGATGCAGGTCAAGTTTCATATGCCCTCATAGTTGGATCTGATACAGCCCAGTCTAACCCAGGAGACGTATTAGAACTCAGTTCTGCAGCCGCAGCAGTTGCCTTCGTTGTAGGAAGAGCTGAAGAGTCAGCTGCAGTTGTAGAAGCCTCTACTTCATTCGTTACGGACACTCCTGATTTTTGGAGGAGGGATGGATCCCCTTATCCCCTTCACGGAGAAGCCTTCACTGGAGAGCCCGCCTACTTCGCCCACATAAGTGCAGCTGTGGATAGGCTACTGCAAGATACAGGCCTTAGAGTATCAGATTTTGATTATTTTATATTCCACCAACCCAACGGCAAATTCCCCTTTCAGATTGCTAAGAAGTTCGGCATACCGACTGAGAAAATAAAGCAGGGGTTAATTTCCCCATTCATAGGAAATCCGTATAATGCTTCGGCACTCCTAGGATTTGCCAGAGTCCTCGACGTGGCCAAACCTGGACAGAGAATATTGGTCGCGCCCTTCGGTAGCGGTGCAGGAAGTGACGCCTATAGCTTCATAGTCACTGATAGTATCGTAGAGAGACAGAAACTAGCGCATACAGTTGACTACTACATAGGGAGAAAGAAATATGTGAGTTATGCTTACTACGCAAAGACCACAAATAAATTCAAGGTATACGACTAGGTGTCATGGAATGAGTGAAGTCTTTGTAACTGGAGCCTCCATTCTGAAAGTGGATAGGTATTACGAGAATAACATTATCGACTTGGCCATTGGCGCAATCTCCGGCCTTGCAGAAGAAATATCTATTGTTCATCCTGATATTCTCATATTGGCTAACGCGTACAGCGAGAGCACTACTGAGCAGGTCTTACTCAGCGAAAAAATAGCCAGTAGCTTAGGCCTCAGGGTTCCTGCAATTAGGACAGAACAAGGAGACGCTAGCGGAGGATCTGCGATATTTACTGCATATTCGTTCCTGAAATCTGGAATAGCGAAAAGCGTGTTAATTGTAGGTGCAGAGAAGCTATCAGACTTTCCGACGAACCATCTCAACGACATTTTAGCGGAGAACTTGGACGAGGAGTACTCCTATAGAATAGGGATGACACAGTCCAGCTATGCTGCACTTCAGATGAAACTCTACATGAAGACCTATGGTGTTGGATACGACTATTTTGCGGAGTGGCCCTACCAAATGCATAAGAATGCCTCAGAGAATCACTACGCGTATTTGAAGTTTCAAGTCGATAAGGATACAATAATGAAATCTCAAATAATATCTGATCCAATTAGATTATTCGATACAGCGGCAAGGGCTGATGGAGCAGCTGCGATCCTTCTTACCAACGGTGAACTAGCCAGGAAATTTTCCGAATCAAAAGTGAAGGTGGAGAACGTGTACGGTTCTTCCTTTGGATATAGCATGAGAGAACTTGTTGCAGTAAGAGAAGCGTGGCTCCCCTGGAGGGACTTTAAGCCAAACTTCATTGAAATACACGACTCTTACAGTGTCATTGCTGCCATGATTCTTGACGAGATAGGCTTCGAGAGAGGGAAATCTCTATATAACATAGCGGACTCTCAAGTTAATCTCTCAGGAGGACTTAAGGCGCGTGGCTATCCAGGAGGGGCAACAGGGGTATATCAGTTAGCTGAAGCCTACATGCAACTGACTGGAACCTTCAAGGGGAAGAGGGCTAAGAACGCGGAGAGGGGAGCTGTAGTGTCCACAGACGACCTAGGAAAAGTGGCTTACACTATAGGCCTTTCGAGGTGATATAAGTGAAGATCCTTCCACCCAAAATATGGAGGAATAAGGAAACCCAGTATTCTCTCACTGCAACCCAGTGCCAGAGCTGCGGAGCGTACACGTTTCCCCCTAGACATGTATGTAATAAGTGTGGCTCCTTCAAAGTCACAAAAAAGAAGCTAAGTGGAAAGGGAACGTTAATAACATTCACGTATACCCACCAGGTCAGGACTGGATTCGAAAGAGACGCTCCCATATACTTCGGTCTCATACGGCTTGATGAGGGAATAGAGATAGTAGCCCCACTAGTAGATGTGGACGAAGAACCTAAGGAGGGAGCTAGAGTCGAAGCTGTATTTAGAAAGCTAAGGGTAGACTCTCATAACGGCCTCATAGAGTACGGAACGAAATTTAGGCTGATAGACAATGAACAACGAAATTGAGGAAGTAGCGGAAAAGGTGGCAAGAGGTGAACTAGAGCTTCATAAGATCGACGAGATTTTGGAAGCTAATGCGGCCATGGTGGCCAGGAGGCTAGCCATCGAAAAGATAACTGGTAAAGGACTTCCCTCTATAGGCTCCACGATAATAGATTACGAGGAGATAAAGAACAGAAACGCTGAGAACGTTATAGGCGCTGTCCAAATACCGCTGGGGGTAGCAGGACCGCTCAGAATTGAGGGTGAGTACGCTAAGGGCATGTTTTATGTTCCCTTGGCCACAACTGAAGGCGCGTTGATAGCTAGTGTGAACAGGGGTATGAAGATACTAAGGGAGTCCGGTCCTATAATAAGTAGAGTTTTGAGAGACGGAATGACTAGAGCCCCTGTCTTTAAGTTCCAGTCAATTAAGTCTGCTATGGAGTTCTTAAATTGGGCCACTAAGAACTTTGAGGAAATAAAGAGGGTAGCAGAGTCCACGTCGTCTCACGCAAGATTGAAGCAAATAGTCCCGTTTATCCTGGGTAACAACGTATGGCTCAGGTTCGAATTCGAAACTGGAGATGCGATGGGGATGAATATGGTAACCATAGCCACTGAAGCTGCGTGTGAGCTTATCGAGAGCCAGTTTCCCGAAGCCAGACTCGTTGCTGTAAGCGGAAACGTATGTAGCGATAAGAAGCAATCTATGGTCAACGAGCTCATGGGGAGAGGAAAGACCGTTATAGCTGAAGCTGTAATCCCTAGAGATGTGATCAGAAAATACCTGAAGACCGACTCCGAGTCAATTCATGAGGTTAACCTGAGGAAGAACTGGTTGGGAGGGGCTAGAGCAGGGACGCATTTTCAATTCAATGCACACTTCGCTAATGTGATAGCCGCTATTTTCATTGCCACCGGCCAGGACGTAGCGCAGGTGGTGGAGAGCAGCACAGGGTATACTTGGACGGAGAACCGGAATGGAGATTTGTACATCTCTGTCACTCTCCCGTCATTGGAGATAGGTACAGTGGGTGGAGGGACAAGGCTTCCCACACAAAGAGAAGCGTTAAGTATAATGGGCCTGGATGGGAACTCCGATAAACCAGGAGCTAACTCTAAAAAGTTCGCAGAAATAATAGCCGCAGCCGTGCTTGCAGGAGAATTGAACCTTCTCGCGGCTCTGGCGTCTAGAGAACTAGGAAAGGCTCATAAAAAGTTGGGTCGTGGCATAAAGACTTAATTCTTACCAGAGACGTTAGTAGAGCATGGATGTGCAAAAGGATCTAGAAAAGATAATCGAGATAACTAAAACCCAGAACAAGTGGAGAAGGACTGAAACGATAAACCTGATAGCCTCGGAAAACGTGATGAGCCCCCTCGCTGAGGCCTTATACATGAGCGATTTCATGTCCAGGTATGCTGAGGGGAAGCCTTACAAGAGATTCTACCAGGGGACGAAATATGTGGACGAAATTGAAACATTGGCCATGGAGCTCATGAACGAGATAACCCAAAGCAAATTCTGTGACCTAAGGCCCACCAGTGGCACAATAGCTAACGCTGCAGTGTTCAGGGTCCTTGCAAATCCAGGAGATAAGGCTCTCATTGCACCGGTTCAGGCTGGTGCCCACGTCAGTCACACTAAGTTTGGGACTTTAGGTGCTCTAGGTATAGAACACATAGAGATGCCTTACGACAAGGAGAACATGAATGTAGACATTGATAAAGCGTCCAAGATGATGGAGACTATTAGGCCCAAGTTCGTGGTACTTGGAGGAAGTCTTTACTTGTTTCCTCATCCTACTAAAGAAATAGCTGAATTGGCCCACTCAGTTGGTGCCAAGCTCGTTTACGACGCGGCTCACGTCTATGGTCTGATAGTTGGGAAAGCCTGGAGTAATCCGCTTGCTGAAGGAGCTGATTTTCTAAACGTATCAACCCATAAGACGTTCCCCGGACCTCAAGGTGGAGCCGTTTTCTCAAACCAGGAGGCCGAATTTAAGATGGTATCTAGGACTATATTTCCCTGGTTCGTGAGTAATCATCACCTCCATAGGCTTCCATCCACCGCTTTAACTGCACTGGAGATGAAAGTTTACGGGGAAGAATATGCCTCACAGATCGTTAAGAACGCGAAGGCTCTTGCTAACAGTTTGGCTTCTTATGGATTCAATGTGGTTGGAGAACACCTAGGATACACTAAGAGTCACCAAGTGGCAGTCAACGTGAGGAACTTAGGTGGAGGTACACTTGTAGCTAAGACCCTTGAGGAAGCTAACATAATAGTGAACAAGAACCTTTTACCCGATGATCCGCCAGAGGCTGTTGGAGATCCAAGCGGTATCAGAATAGGAGTTCAAGAGATGACCAGATATGGAATGAAGGAGGGGGAAATGCAGGAAATAGCCCTCTTAATGAAGGAACTTTTAGTCGATAAGAAGGATATAAAGGAAGTGAAGAAAAAAGTTATTGAGATTAGGTCCGAATTCCTCGAGATAAAATATGCCCTAGACTACGACCTCTCCGCGATCTCGTCAAAGAGAATTCCAATGCTCATCTAACCACAATGACTGTAATTGGAGCGTTGACTACAATCGAAAGCGCATTGGAACCGGTGTTTATGTCGCTGTTAGTTGTGTTTCCTCTAGCTCCCATTATTACTGCGTCGAACACTCCCTCCGAAAGTGTTCTCAATATCTCGTTGGAAATGCTACTGTCCTGAGGAACGTCTACGGTCCTGTACTCATACTCTATCTTTTCGTTAAGTTTTTCCTTAACCCTCGCCTTAACTTCTTCTGCATCACTACATCTGTTACACGCGTAGATCACTGTCACTTTGGAACCATACCTCATGCTGAAGTCCAGAGCCAACTCTAACGCCCTCATGCTATTCTCAGATCCGTCAACGGGGACCAATATTCTCCTAAACCACATGCTCACTGTATAGGTTGGAGAGCCCAAATCCATCTCACCTCGGGTTTACACCAGATAGCCAGGCCTTATCCCTAAGGAAGCATTTGTCATTTCTGTGGATTTTGTCTTGTCTGAAAACCCTGATACAGCTCGTATAGCATCTATGTTCTCTGGAACCACCACCGCCTCTTGATGAACTGCGTACATAATGAATATCTCGTTTCCCCTAGTAGATACTGAATCTTCGAATATGACTACCTCATAGATATCGTTCCTATATCTTCCCATATCCCTTGATAGTTCAATGATCTCTGCGGTAGACGTTACCTTAGATTTACCGCTAACCAGAGATAACCTAGGTGTGTTCCTGAGGACTTCAAGAACCTGTTCTTTCGACACTGGATCAGAGACAGTCACATCTAATAGATGAACGTGCATAAGAGTTGTAGGAGCGATGACAGCCATGGTCACTATATCTAAGTCCTTCAGCACCGTATTGACGTCTTTAGCGTGGTGGCTAGGGACGCTTGGTGGATCGGGTACTATGGCGTTTATTGGACCTCTCTTAACTTCCTTGGGATCTGCAGCCCTCCTAACTATAGTTCCCCTGACCTTCTGTATTTTACTTACCTTATTTAGTGTGCAGAGCGTCCTCAACATGGATGTAGTGTTGCAGGATACTACCCTAACGTAATTCTTTCCCACAGCCTCATCGTAATTACAGAGAGCGGAAAAGGAGACGTCAGCGACGTTGGGTTTCTCCCCACCCTGAAAGATCGCCTTCTTCCTCATGGAAGTGTAGAGCTGCTTGTATTGAGCTCCAACTCCGTTTGGAGTCGCGTCGACAACCACATCAGACTCCTTTATCATGTCCTCAATGAAGCCCGAAGGGGTTATTCCTGCCTCCTCAAACTCTTTCTGAGACTCCTTGGGGACATATATCCTTATCCCCTTTTTATAAGCCTGGAAGGCCTCGAAGTTGGGAGTAGTTTTAGAGACTCCTACTAGAGCCATATCGGCTTGATTGAGTACGGCATCGGTTATTCTCTTACCTATCGTACCATAGCCGTTAATAGAAACTTTTATCAAGCCTTCATCGCCTCCTTTGCGGACATGTCCAGTGCTTCAAGTGCGGGTAACTTCTCTCCTGCCAAAAATAGCAGAAGTGCACCTCCCCCAGTAGAAACGTGAACCTTGGATTTATCTATCTGCCCCTCTCCTCCAAGTAGGCTTATCATATGACCTCCACCTATTATCACGTACCCTTGATTCTCAAGGGCGTTCTTTAGTAGTGCTCTGCTGGACTCCCTGAACCTCTCGTCCTCTATTACACCCATAGGCCCACGCATCACTATAACCTTAGCGTCTCTAACGAATGACGAGTAAATGTTCACTGTTGTGGAGCCTACATCCTTTATAATCCCCGTTACTTTATTTGCTGGTTCCTCATGGACCTGGCCCCCTTTCTCCACCTTGAAGTCTACAGGTATCTCCACCGGTGCACCTGAAAGAAGTAGCTTCCTTGCTCTACTTATTAGACCCAAAACTCCTGCCTTCTCTAACACCTGCAGGTTCTCCTTACCCAGATCAAGACCTTTGGCAACTGCAAAGAGTTCAGCGATAAGACCGCCAGTGAGGATTCTGTCGGCTAGCCTCCTTTTCACTAGATTCTCTATTATCCTCAGGCTATCCAGAACCTTTCCACCTCCCATTATGAATATCTTAGGTGAGTCTTCAGGATTGAAGACCTTAGCTAACGCTGATACCTCCCTTTCCATCACTCTTCCCGCACTGGACTTAAGAACCAGAGGAAACCCAACGAGGCTAGCTTGACTCCTGTGAGATGCTGCAAAGGCATCGTTCACATAGCCTTGAAACAAGGGTGAAAGTCGTCTGACTAGGTAACTTTTAGCGTGTTGTAATGGTGAAGCTTCGATCAATTCCTCAGAGACGAACCTTACGTTATCTAGAAGTATAACGGACCCCAACTTCATGTTCTTTATCTTCTCCCTGGCGTAAGGCCCCATCACGTCCCCCACGAACTCCACCTCCATGTCCAAGTGTTTTTGAAGTAGCCTAGAGTGCTCCTCCAAGTCGATGAAGTCACTGTCTCCAGGTCTTCCCTGATGCGAAACTAGGACAACTCCGTTTCCCTTCTCCACCAATTCCTTTACGGTCTCCACATGGGCCCTTATTCTAGAGTCGTCCAAAAGTTTGCCAGATTTCGAATCCACAGGAGAGTTGATGTCTATTCTAACGAGAACTTTACTGTTGGTGAAATTTACGTCATCCAGTGTGGGAATAACCATCTCATTTACCTTAATCAGTCTGACTCCCCGTGTGACTTTCTAACTCTCACAAATTAAACTTTAGCAGGACGAGTAGGTACTCAAGTAGTTGTCCCAAAGGAGTGGTATCATCATATCTCTTTTGAAGTTGAGTAGTGTTATTTCTAACTCAGTTGTTCCTCCATCTCCTGTCCTCCTACTGAGCCGTAAATCGTCGTCTCCCTCCAGGAAGTAAAGCAGAGCTTCCTTAAGCCTGAAACTGTCTACGCTGAACTTTCTGCACGCCAGGAGAACTTTCACTAGTCTGGAATCAGATAAGTCGGCCTCGACGATGCAGGGCTCCCTTCCCTCAGATCCCGCCATGGCGTTAAACAATCCCCCTAACGTGTAAGGTATCCCTGAAACTGATACTCCTAGGGGGGGAAGGAGAAGCTTCACCCCCGCTCTAGCTTTCTTAGTCCTCTTTAAAACCAGGTTAAAATAGAAGAACATAACCAATTCGTTACAGAGCCTGAGTCTTACCGTCTTTATCTCACCTAAGTGTCCGACATCGTCAAACACCTTCTTTAGGGCCTCTTGGAAGTTAGCTTCAATCACGTTCTCTCGGAACTGCACCATTGCTTTTATTGAAAACAAATTCGGAACTAGCTCGTCCTTAGTGAACTGGAGTACGTAAACCTCGCCCCTTTTAGCCTTCACTTTGGATAAGGACTTGTCTAGGAGATCTGCTACAAAGGATAGCTCCTTATTACCCTTGACGAGCATCCACTCCCCATATCTGTCCCTAATGACGCTAGGACCGTCACTAGAATCTCTGAAGAAACGCCAGAACATCTAATTGGTATAAGCGTTCGGCACAATAAAAACTTTAAAATGACGTCTGATGAAACAATTATCAGCCGGGTAGTCTAGCGGCCAAGGATCCAGGGCTTTGGCCCCTGGGACCTGGGTTCGAATCCCAGCCCGGCTACCTCTTATGGTCCCGTTCTCTAAATATCGAACAGAATTATTACAAAGGAGTCTGAAGACGTAGATGACAAACACACATTAGTATTTATATTAAAAATTTAATCTAAAAGGGTTTATAGCGATACATAAGGAAACTCTCTGGGGGAAACTTTGAGACTGTAGACGAGTTATCTGAGAAAACCCTTTTGTTTTACATCGGACTACAATAGAGGAGTTGTAACATATTACTTTCGTTTACCCCTCTCTCTACGGAGTTGCGGAAGTATCTTAACATATATATTCTGTTAAAAAGGTAATACCGAGATCATGAGGGTAATAACATTCAAGGCAGAAGAGGATTTGCTCTTTAGGCTTGACCTCTATGCTGCCAATAAGAAGGTCTCCAGAAGCGAGATCATCAGGGATGCCCTTAAGAAATATTTAGAAGCCGCTGGCGGGATTTGAACCCGCGACCGCCGGCTCTCCAGGAGATCCTTACAAGGCCGGCGCTCTGGCCAGGCTGAGCTACAGCGGCGTTATAATCATCGAAAATATGCCATTAAAGTCTTTCCCAGAAGATTCACATAGATGTGCCCAAACTTCCTGATGATGTTATCCTAGGGTTTTATCGCATTTTACCTCGATCTCAGTGATGGGCATGGGACGCATACTACTAAGAAGTCCTTCTTCCACTAGACTCCTCCAAGTAAAGCTTCCACTAGACTCCTCCAAGTAAAGGTAGGCAGCCGTAGCCTAGACCTAACTGACGACATACGAGAAACACCAAAGTGCGTCTTAACGAAAAGATTAACACGGAACTTATAATGCTCCTTGTATAATATTCACCACAAGATAAACATATCCAGACTGCCCTACAATGATGCGTACTCCTCTGGACAGGTAGAAACGCAGAGAGATTGTACATTAGAATGAGGGAGCCGAAGACCTGGGAGTATTATATTCTCTCCGTATAAAATGTGGTATCACCTCTCCTCTCTCACGAGCGTTAAGTATAGAACTATTTACAATAGTATATCAGCAACGATAAATATAGCAAGTGATTGCTCATCATATCAGGACGAAAACAAGTTTATAAAGGGACCCAGAGAGGCCGTCTAGCTTTCATCTGAAACAGTTGGCGGGGAAGTTTCTTAATCACGTTCATGAAAACCCTTTCTCGTTTGCTCTAGACTCTACGTAAGGGAAAATTTTTAGGTGTTGATTATCTATGTGTTTACGTGCCGCCGTAGCTCAGCCTGGCCAGAGCGCCGGACTCATACGGCACGGGGATATCCGGTCGTCCGGGGTTCAAATCCCCGCGGCGGCACCTTAACTAAATTTGTCAATAACTTCAGATAGTTTTCTTGATGAGGAACTGCTAAAAAGTAAGAATTAAATAATAATATCTGAATAAGTTGGTTAAACCTTTTAAACATTAGTTTAACTTACAGCAGTTATGGGACTTTAACGTAACTTAAAGATTTTCATCAGCCCCGGCGGTCCGCCTAAATGACGTTCGAGAGCCTGAGGAACGCCTCCACGCTCCTCAGGTTCAGCTCCCCCACCAGCTCCCTGACGACGTTGTTGATGGTGAAGATCATGAGGTAGCCCTGAAGCCTCTCCTCCTCCAGAACGAGGAGTCCTCCAGTTCCAGGGCCTTGACGTCCTTTGGAGGTCCTCGATCTCCCACCTCATCCTCCAGGCCTCCTCGACTTCCTCGCTGAGCGAGAGGTCGGTGGTGTAGAGGCACCTGGCGTGTGTCCCGGAGTCACGTTTATGTTCCCGGACTAGCAACTTCACCGTAATGGGTCGGCCTCCCAGGGTCAGGTCGGCGTAGTAGAGTCCGGGGGGTATCCCACTCGGAGGTGTCCCTCCACCTCCTCGAGGGTCCCCTGGGCCGACTCGACCCTGAGTTCGGTTGGGCTTGAGCTCAGACACCACGTTGTCCGTCACGAGCTTCTCGGACGGTACGGGAGTCGAAGAAGACCCTGGCTACCGGAAGGGCTCCTTGAGCACGTCCAACGTCTAGCCACGTCGATCTTGGTCTTGAACTCGGTGACCCTCACAAATCCAACATCTTCCTCACGGCATGGGGAAAACCGTGAACGTCCTGCCCGTGGAGAGGTCCACTATGGCGACCGTGAGGAGCTTGACCCTCTCGAACCTCCCGTGGGTGTGGCAGTAGATCCAGTGGTTCTCGGGGCTCACGTCCCCCTGAGCGTCGTGGTCCACTGTGTCGTCCACGATGACGACCTGACCCTTCACCAGCCTGACAGGACCTCCAGGTAGTCCCTCCACGCGTCGTCGAGTTCTCCCAACGCCTCCAGCAGGTTCGCGTAGTCCAACCCGAACGTCTCGGCAGCGTTCCTCACGCTGGCCCTCCCACCTACCAGGACCATGAGGACTAGTGCCAGTTAACCTTCCTGCTCCTCCCCTTCCCCCTGACCACGCCCAGCCTGTTGATCTCCCTGACAGCCTCTCCCTAGCGAACTCGATCTGTCCTTCCGCACCTTTTCAGCAGGACGACGCTGAAAAACTTCTCGCTAATACAGGCTTTTCGTATTACCTCCCTAAGATTCCCATAACTGCTGATATTGTGTATATCTGATTCTCCAGCTGTTCTTAGTACCCCATGCCAGCTATCGCGGCTTCAACGAGTTTTCTGATAAGCTCGTTATCTCCCTCATCTGTAAGGAATCCTCGTATAATTAAACCCTCCGCACTTCTTCTATCAAATCCCCTGCTCTGTAGGTAAAAAATCAAGTCGTCGTTAACCTTAGACGCCGAGGCAGAGTGTTTTGCTGTGATTATCTTTCCCGTCTTGACCTCCAGCATTGGGGCCACTACAGCTTTAGCCTCCTCCCCGACTATGAGCGCCTTTCCTATAATGGTGGTAGACGCGTCTAGAGCATTCTCGCCTATTACTGCGTCTCCTCTTATTACTGTATAGGAGCTTCCTGATGCTACTGCCTTGAGGATACCATTACTACTACTCCTCTTTCCCGCGTGATTCACATTTGCCAACAAACTCACGTTATTGTTATCGAGACCCAAGGCCTTAGCGGAGAACTTAGCTATAGCCTCCTCCTCTAACTCAACCCTATACTCCATGTGTCCTGTCGAGTATCCTGCGGAGAAGAGCGAGGAGCTTATCTCTCCTTCCACCCTGCCTTTAGCAAAGGTATAATCGAACGAGTTATGTCCATCACCGATCATGGAGAAAGAGAGAGAGGAACCCTTAGGGACCTCAAGGGAAATAACTCCTCCAGTCATAGCCCTACCTATACTCCTTGAGTAATACACAACGTCTGCTGTCTCTCCTTCTGGAACCTTCACCTCTACAGCCACGGGACAGAATAGACCTTCCTCACATGAATTATAGATGAAGAACTTTCCTCCTGACCTAATGGAGATGACCCTTGAGGAAGATAGCACCAACGCAGCTAGTTTGTGGTCTTCGGGCCTAACTATTCCACACTTGATTCCGTCCCTGACCTCCCCTCTCAATAATACGTTATTCACGACCTGATACGTCTCGTAACCCTCAGCGATAGGAGTGTTGATCGAGCTCTTCCTTTCCCTTAGGTTTAGGTTTAGCTTCTCGAAGTTGGACCATTCCGTATAATGCTTAATCGTTGGGGAATCATTAACCACTTGGTAAGGCATTGCTAAGTACTTGCGGAATAGCTCTTCCCTTTCATAAGGAGAGTCCAAAGCCCTGATGTATGCTGAGATACTCTCTGGGTCGACAACTGGCATCTCATGCCACTGCTCCCAACTTATCCAACTCCAGTTTTATGACCTTGTTCAACATGGTGGCATACTCGAAGGGTAACTCCTTCATGATCTCGTCAATGAAACCTAAAACCAGCATCGACGTTGCTTCCTTCTCATCAATTCCCCTATTCATTAGGTAGAAGAGCTGATCCTCGCTCATCCTAAATGTGTGGGCCTCATGGGCTATATCTGCATCATCCTCTAAAACTTGGTTGTGAGGGAAGGTATAAGCCTTGGTCTTCTCGTCCAGCATCAATGAATCACACTTCACAAATGCCTTAGAACCCTTGGCCCCCTTATTCACCTTGACAAGACCTCTGTAAATGTTGACGCCTCCCCCAAAACCTATATTTTTGTTAACTATCTTACTCTTAGTATATGGGGCCGCATGAATCATTTTAGAACCGCTGTCCTTCCATTCGCCCTCTCCTGAAGCCAAGGTCACTACTAGACTTGTAGACGAAGCATTTTGACCTCTGAGTATAGTAGATGGATAAACGAAACTATATCTTGAGCCCAAGGATCCCTCTACCCACTCTATGGTAGCATTCTCGTCAGCCCACGCTCTCTTATTGTTGAAGTTTATGACGTTCTTGCTCCAGTTCTGGATAGTAGTGAACTTTATCCTGGCGTTCTTCTTCGCGTAGAGCTCAACCATTCCGTCGTGGAAGGAATACTTCTTAAGTTGAGGGGCACTACAACCCTCTATGAAGTGTATATAAGAGCCTTCATCCGCTACCACCAGCGTGTGCTCAAATTGGCCTTCCATCTCACTACCTATTATGAAGAACCCCTCCACTGGGGTGGTAATCTTCACGTTCTTCGGTACATACACGAACACACCTCCACTCCAGAGGGCCCCATGAAGGGCCGCGAACTTATGATCAGATACAGGGAAGATCTTGGTGAAGTACTCTTTGAACACGTCAGGATATCTCCTCATGGCCTCCTCTGGAGGCATCATGATCACGCCCTTTTTAGTCAGTTCCTCCTTTACGTTGGAGTATATCGGTTCCGACTCGAATACTGCAACTAAGCCACCTAAGTACTTCTTCTCCGATTCCGGTATTCCTAATACATCATAATACTCTCTTATCTCCTTAGGTATCTGATCCCAGCTATTCGTTTGTTCTACGTCAGGCTTTATGTAAAGCTCTAGGTTAGAGACGTTAAGTGTACCCAGGATGTCAGGTAGCCAATTTGGGGTTGGCAGTTTCTCAAAGAGCTCCAAAGACTTCAACCTGAGTCGCAACATCCACTCAGGCTCCTTCTTTATCTTAGAGATCTCCTCTATTGTGCCCCTAGATAGACCTGACTCCACTATCCTCCTGTGGAACTCACTCTGGTTAAGTTTCTCATACTTGGCCTCTATGGATGCGTTCAAAATCTCGTTCATGTCAAGCGATAATTTCTCTTCAGTCATTTCTACATTACCATCTTTAACTGTGTTAAAGAACACCTATAAGTCTTTCTATTATATTTCGTCTAGTATATTAAGTAAAATGAAAATTTAAAATATATAATTAATTTCAGGACTTTATTACCCCTTCGTAACCTTTCTCGTCAATTTTCTTGGCAAGTTCCATGGAACCGCTGGCCACTAAGGCTCCTTTGTAGAGTACATGAACCCTGTCCGCATTCACGTAGTCTAAGATCCTCCTGTAATGTGTGATGATGATATACCCGGTGTTATTCTCTTCTTTGAGCTTCTTTATGGACTCGGCTATAACCCTTAGTCCGTCAACGTCTACCCCAGAGTCCGGTTCGTCGAGTATTGCGAACTTGGGCTTCAGGAGCATCATCTGGAGGATTTCGGTCCTCTTCTTCTCTCCTCCGCTGAAACCCTCGAAGACACCCCTGTTCAGAAGGCTTTCAGATAGTCCTACAGTCTTGGTCATCTCCCTAATCCTCTGAATGATCTCGGTTACAGAGCCGGAGGGATTTGCTATCCTATTGTGTTCAGCTACAAGGAGCGTCGATAACTTGACTCCCCCTATTTCCACCGGGTTCTGGAAGGCGAGGAAGAGGCCCCTCTTTACCTTCTCGTTAGTCTCCAAGTTAGTTATGTCCTCATCGTCTAAGATTATGGAACCTTTGGTTATCTTATACTTGGGGTGGCCCATGATGGCGAGAGAGAGCGTTGTTTTCCCGCTGCCGTTAGGACCCATCAAGGCATGAATCTCTCCGCTCCTCACCTCAAAGGAAACTCCCTTTAGCACTTCCTTTCCTTCAACTTCCACGTGAAGGTCTTGAACCTTTAGAATAGACATTCTACGGTCACTCCTTTTATATTGTTTTTATGGAGTTAAGTTTCTTTCTATCCAGGGCATATCCTCGAGGAACAGTGTACATGAGGAGTTCTCTAGAGCCCTCTCTAGGAAGCTTATTAAGTCCTCTAGGTACTCCAGTAAGAAGGGATTTGTACCTCTATCCAGCTGTGAAAGCTCGGCTCTGGACTCCCTTATGAGATTGAGCCCGTTGAGTACTCTCTTGGTGCTTGGAAAGAGGACAGTCATCACTACCTCATCAAGGAGGTCGTTGGACTTCTTGAGGACACTCTTGACTATCTGAATTCGCTTTTCGTCCAGTTGAGAACTTCTTATGACCATGACCAGCTTCTCTAGGACAGAGGCTACGTTTAGGAGAGTAATGGAGTTTATAACGATAAGGGAGTTCTTTGTCATGTTCCTCGTTGTTTCATACTTGCTCCCCATTATTCTTCTCATCAACATGAGGTAGAGTCTTCTGATATCCTCATGGTTTGTGGAGGTGTCTCTAGGTTGCTCCTTACTTACCAAGGCTATAGCCTCGTCTACCTTCTTGGAGACCGTGTTGAGCATTCTCCTCAATAGAGACTCTAGACCCACCTTCTCCGTATCCAAGAGGCACTCTATTTTTATCTTAGACTCGGAGGCCTCAGTGACCTCAGCCCCTACCATCTGCTTGGTAACTCCTATAACCTCTTCCACGTCCTTCTGAGAAATGGACTTCCTCGATTCAAAGACGATCTCATCATAACCAAGTGAGTATAGGCAGGGAATAACACTGGCTATAGGCTGCTTTAAGGAGTCAGCGTCAATCTTTATACTTTTGTGATTTACCCCTAACTTAACCCTCTCCGCAATCAGCTTCAGAGATCCGTCATCTGATACCTCGATCAAAATCTTGTCCCCAGGTTTCACACTCCACTTATTTATCCATTTTTTAGGTAATGTGATAAAGAGTGATGATGAGCCTAACTTCTGAACTTTTCTAGTCTCTATATCCTTGGCGTTATTAAGCTCCTCCAAGTCAATCCCTTTATAATTATCTTAAACGCTGTTTATAAATATGTTGCAAATCCTTCCTAAGCCTTTTTAAAAGAGGTTTTTATTTGGATGCCTTTCCCTCCACTATTAGACAGACTCTCCCCTTAACCCTAGATACCTTGACCTCTGGTTGAGACATATCGTTCGGTATCCTCAGTGAGAGCCTGTATTTTGTCCCCCTATTATCTGTACAGGAGAAGTTGAGTGTATTCTTCTCGAGTTTGATGTAGATGGTTTCGTCCCTGAGATACGGAACGTCAAGTACATAGACGACCCTGTTCTCTCTCCTTATTTCGGTGTAAAGAGGTTCTATGTAACTCTGGTTTTCCATTGACTCCTTTACCTCCCTAGAGACGAACTCAATTATCTCCTCCATCCTTTTCATCTCAGCTTCTATGGCCTTCCTAACCATATCTTCCAGATCCTTATAGGCTGGCATCCCTCTCACGCGTATGTCATGGGTTTCCCTGAAGCATATGTGGGAAGTTCCCTCTTAGTTTGTTCCATGAGCCCCTTAATGCGTGCCCTGATCTCTTCAGCCTCCTGTAGGAGCAAACTTACGTCCACTGTGAAACCTGTGTACTTGGAAACTATATCCAAGGCTACTGCGGAGGCCTCTGGATCTGGTATGTCAAGGAAAGACTCCACGACCACAGCGAAATTGTTAATCTTCCTTCTGGCTGTCTCAAAGAGTATTGGGGCGTATGGCCCAGAGATGTAACCTTGCGAGAACTTCTGCATGATATCTAGCTTAGATAGTTCCTGGGCCAATTCCTTAGAATTTGCTATCCAATACGCATTGGGTTTCTCTATCTCTAATCTGTTGGGAATGGGCATCCCAGTGATGGAGATCACAGCACTGACCTCCAGTTTAGTAGCATAGTCAGAAATGAACTTGGCAAGAGGATACGCAGAGTTCACTGGAATGGCAGTCCATGCGTGAAGGACGACAAGATTGGACTCTTTGCCGTAATAAAGTCTTAGGGGAGATTTGGCTACTCCGTCATCCACATGCATGATGGTGGGGAGATGCTTCCTGGAGTAAATCTGTCCAAACTCGTCAACTATTCCCTTAGAAATGAGGTACTCAGTTGCTATCTCGCCAACTAAACCGGCGTCTGGAATTCCTACTATCATGTAAGTAGGTTTCCTTAGGTTAGGTACAAAGGACTCCTCAACCTCAAAATCCTGGTCCATTATTGTTCACCCCTTATCTTGTCACTATATTGTTCTGCAGTTAGAAGTTTCTTGGTTTCGTCCTGATTGCTCACTCGTAGCTTGAAGATCCACCCTTTGCCGTATGGATCCTTATTCAGTAGTTCAGGTGTTGATGTCAACTCCTGGTTTACTTCTACAACTTCACCGGATAATGGCGAGAAGATGTCTGCAGCCGCCTTAACCGACTCTACCACCGCTAATGACTCCCCAATCCTCACTTTAGTGCCCAATTTAGGCAAGTCTACACCAACTATGTCCCTTAGCTTCTTCTGCGCATAATCCGTTATTCCCACTGTAGCCACATTACCCTCTATCCTAACCCATTCATCGCTCTCGGTGTAAAGGAGGTCTCTTAACACTATATATTTCCCAACTTTTATCTCACTCAATCATATCACCATTACTTTAATAACGGGAAATCGGATAATTTAACATTATAATCCTTTCCCCTAACCTCCACATCCATACTACCTCCCAGGAAGAAGTGTTTAGAGTCCACATATCCCATCCCTATGACCCTCTCGAGATAAGGTGAGAACGAGGAACTTGTAACTCTTCCTACAGGTATTCCCATTATCTTGAATGTACTTCCATTCCTTGGGATAACCCTGAGCTTTTTGGGCAACTTGAAACCTACTCTTAACTTATCTACCCCTTGTTTCAGGGAATCCACTAGGGCTTCCTTTCCTATGAACTCCTTCTCGAGTGAGAACACCCAGTATCGAGCCTCTATTGGGTTTACGGTCTCATCTATGTCTTCCCCGTAAAGAACGAATCCCATCTCCTGTCTTAAACTGTCTCTGGCCATTAGCCCCGCTCCCTTGATCCCTCTAGATATAAACGATGAAAGTAAACTTTCAGCAACGTCTGGAGTTGACCAGAACTCTATACCGTCTTCCCCAGTCCAGCCGGACCTGCTCAAGAGAAACACGTCTCGTCCCTCCAGTTTAGAATTCAACATGAAGCGGAGAAATGGCAGATCAATCCTCTCCAAGAAGTCCCATATCTTCCTTCCTTGAACTGCTATCATGACTAATTGGAATGTTAGATCTTCAACGTCTAAGGAGGAGTTGTTCCTTATCCATTTGATGACTTTCTCCCTGTTTATGGCATTGGTAACAACCAGGAATTCCTGATCCGAGACCTTATATAACATAACGTCGTCCACAAAGCCTGCCTTGTCGGTGAGGAAAGCTGTTGGACCTATCATCTCTCCAGGGGAGGCCCTTGAGACTTCCTTGGCAACGAGACGTTCAACTTCTTTCTGGGCTCCCCTGATCCTCAGCCTACCCATGTGAGATAGGTCGAAAAAGGCTGCCCCCTGCCTGACGCTTATGTGTTCCTCTTGGTAAGAGGAATAGCTCATCGGCATCTCCCATCCTGCGAACTCGCCGAAGTTAGCCCCTAACTTTTCCTCGAAGTTAAGTAGAGGTGTGCGAAACATTCTTAATCGCCTAGCCACTGTAACTCAATTGCTGATGGAGTTTATATGGACATGCATCCATGGCTCCCAAACCTGAACCAAATACGTCAAATGTTAGACGTCATAGGGATCAACGATGTCGATGAACTATTTTACGACATACCTCAAGATATACTCCTGGAAAGTCCAGTAGAGGTAGGTTACAATAAACCGTTGTCAGAAGAGGAGATAAGGCAAAGGCTCGAACAGGTGAAACAAAAAAACAGGAAACTCAAGTACCCTCCTTTCCTAGGTGGAGGGGCTTGTCAACATAGCGTTCCTTCAGTTGTCAAGTTTATCATTTCTAGGTCGGAGTTTTACACCGCCTACACTCCTTATCAACCCGAGATAAATCAAGGCCTACTACAAGCTCTCTTTGAGTATCAGAGTCTTATTGCGGAACTATTGGAGATGGAAGTCGTTAACTCCTCCCACTACGATTGGGGGAGCAGTTTAGCGGAGGCAATAATGATGGGGTTGAGGATCAACAGCAGGAAAAAAGTTCTATTACCTAAATCCATTAATCCTCTCCACAAGCAGGTTGTTGAAACCTGGCTAGCTGGAAAGGAAGTTAACCTAGTTGAGATCCCAGTGGACCAGGAGGGTAGAATGGACCTTGACTTCTTGGACAAACTCGACCCCACGGAAGTCTCCTCTATTTATGTACAACAACCAAATTATTTCGGAGTATGGGAGACAGAAATGGAATACATAGCTGACTGGGCCAGAAAGCACAATATAGTAAGCGTGGCAGGAGTGAGTCCGATCTCACTGGCCCTGGTGAAGTCACCTGGAGAACTGGGTTACGATATAGCTGTGGGAGACGGACAGGAATTGGGAATACCACTCAACTTTGGCGGACCATACACTGGTATATTCGCCACAAGAATGGACATGAAGCTGGTGAGGCAAATGCCCGGTAGAATCGTGGGTATGACTGAAGACGTTAAGGGAGAGAGAGGGTTCACACTGATACTCCAGACCAGGGAACAATTCGCAAGGAGAGAGAAGGCCACATCTAACATCACCACCAACGAGGCACTAGTTGCCATAGCCAATGCGGTGTTCCTTTCCTTGCTGGGAAAGGACGGTCTAAGGGAACTGGCCGAGGAAGTATACAAGAGAAGTCACTACGCTGCGAAGAAGATGGAGCTGGTTGGAAAGAGAAAATGGAGATCTGACTTCTTCGAAGAATTCGTAATGAGCTTTGAAAAGGAATACAATAAAATTCACCTTCACCTATTAAATAAAGGAATTCACGGAGGATTGAAGCTTGGGCCCAACGAGGCTCTCTTCTGTGTAACCGAGGTTCATAGTAAGGAAGCTATAGACGAACTGGTGGAAAGTATTGGAGAGGTGATATAGATGTGGAGACAGGCCAAATGGGATGAACCCCTCATTACGGAGTACAGAGGTACGGGAAGAATAGGTTTCATGGTACCAAAGGAGGATATAGAAGTTACCATAGAAATACCGGAGAAAATAAGGAGAAGAAATGACCCAGAACTCCCACAGCTCAGCGAACTCGAGGTGACCAGACATTTCTTGAGGCTCTCCCAGATGAGCTTCGGCGTGGACTTAGGGATGATGCCGTTAGGATCATGTACGATGAAATATAATCCAAAAATTGAGGAGGATTCTGCGAGAATAGCTGAGAATTATCATCCCCTTCAGGACGAGACAACCGTTCAAGGAAACCTAGAAGTCATCTATGAAATGCAGAGGTGGCTTGCAAGGTTAACAGGAATGGAGGAGTGTAGCTTGCAGGTTCCCGCAGGATCCGCAGGGGAATTCGCTGGAATCCTGATGATAAGGAAGTACCACAAGGAGTTTAACAGGGTTAGAACTGAGATGCTCGTTGCAGATACTGCTCATGGAACTAACCCAGCCAGTGCAGCCATGGGAGGCTTCAAGGTCATTTACATCAAGTCTAACAGTGAAGGTCTGGTTGACCTGGAGACACTAAAGGGGGTAATCGGTGAGAACGTCGCAGGATTCATGCTCACAAATCCCAACACGTTGGGACTCTTTGAAGAGAACATAAAGAAAATAGCTGAACTTGTTCATTTAGTAGATGGGATATTATATTACGATGGAGCAAACCTAAACGGGATACTGGGGATTGCAAGACCAGGAGACATGGGATTTGACATAATTCACCTTAATCTACATAAAACATTTGGAGTTCCCCATGGAGGGGGAGGACCAGGGGCAGGTGCCATATGCGCCAACAGGAAAATGAAGGATTACCTACCCCCTTATGTCAGTAGGGAAGGCGATGTGTACAGGTTCGTCTCCCCTCCTAAATCAATAGGGAGAATGTCGGTTTTTCACGGCAATTTCGGCAACGTGCTTAGGGCCTATGCCTACATACTGGGTCTTGGGACCGATGGGATATCCATGGTAGGTAGAATGAGTACTTTGGCGACAAATTACCTTATCTCGAAGTTAAGAGACGTAAGAGGTCTAGATCTCATAGCCCCTCATAGGTTCAGGAAACATGAAGTGGTGTTCAGTGCCAAAAGACTAAAGGAGGAGACAGGTGTGACCGCCTTCGATATAGCCAAAGCATTATTGGACAGGGGATTCTATGCTCCGACTATTTACTTCCCCGGAATAATAGAGGAAGCTTTAATGATAGAACCTACTGAGACCGAACCGGTTGAGGTTCTAGACGCCTTTGCAGACGCATTAAAGGAAATAGTAGATCTAGCCTACAAGGACCCCTCCGCTCTCATGAACTCACCAGTGAATACCTCTGTAGGAAGGTTGGATCAGGTTAAGGCCAACCATCCCTCCACCTTAACTCCCAGCTACAGGGTGCTCAAGCAGATCAAAAATCAGATAAGAGACGAGAGTAGGATCGAGAGATAGCCCAAGTAGGGGATAGAGATCACATATCCCCCCACATTAATCACTTTTCCTATTACGTACTGTGAAGGAACACCATAAGGCGGCTCCAGCCCTATGCGATTATCTGGCTCTGGATTAGATATTTTATCAACACCCTGAGTGATATAAAAACCGTTGCTAGCCTCAATGACCCTGTGAATCACGTACGTGTGAAGCTGTGGTGACTTATATATGATTATAGAGTCATAGCGTATATTTGTTGGGGATCCGTAAAAGGTGAGTGCACCATTCTGTAATACTGGATACATGGAGACTCCCTCCACGCTGGCAGAACTCACCAGGTTGGAGAAGAAGACGATGTAGACTAACGCTATGAAAAGAATTATTGCGATATCACTCTTCTTCATCTATGTCACCTAGGTCAAGCTCTATTATCTCCCCCTCTTCCTCTCGTTGCTCCGCCTTCTGTTCTCCAAACTTCTTTACTCCCTTCTTACCTTCCACCTCTACTCCAGTGCCCCCGGCTCTTATTTTTGACACGACGGCCCTCCATCTATGACCACAATTGGGACATTCATAGGAGCCCATAACCGTTATGGTTATCCTACCGTAAGCGTCGGGAAGTGGAGAGACCAGGTTCCAAGTCTTTAACGGTTTATCTACCTTGGCTCCACAGTTTGGACAAACGTCTGGCTCCTTTTGCTTCTTGGGCATACGTGTTATATGAAGGTCAGCAGTTTAAAAATAAGTATTGTAACGACTGGAACGAGCAGGAAAATAATTCCATTATAGATATATTTATATCTATGTTTTATTATAAGTAAATAGCCGACTAGATTTATCATAAGAAGGACTAGGAGTACTATTAAATCAGAATAGAAAAATGGATAAGAGGCCAGAAATGGAGCTGTCACCCATGTGACTAGAAAGGCGACTTCGTTGCTTAGCTTGCCTCTCAAAAGTCTGTAATAGAGAGGAGAAAGGATACCATAAACAATGAAAACGGCTATGGGTAACAATGACATTTATACCTCTTATGTCATAATCTGGATGAGTTTATATGATGAGTGATTTGTCCATATTTGATCTCAAGGGTTTTGAGATAATAGACTCTAGAGGGAACTTTACTGTTAGGGCAAAGGTTAAGTTAGGTTGCGGTGTTACGGCCACCGGGGACGCTCCAGCTGGGGCCTCTAAGGGATCGAGGGAAGTAGTGGAACTCCGGGATGAGCGTGGGTCTGTGGAGATGGCAGTGAGATCAATCAATTACTACATCTCCCCTGCACTCATAGGGATGGACTCGAAGTTCCAAACCACCGTAGATAAGGTTTTAATAAATTTAGATGGAACAGAGAATAAGTCAAGACTCGGTGCCAATGCGATGGTGGCTACATCCATAGCGGTGAGTAAGGCAGCCTCACTGGCCTTGGGGGTAGAAACGTTCATGCATCTAGGCGGTTCAGGGCCACATATCATTCCAGTTCCATTAATGAACATCCTCAACGGAGGACTTCACGCTGGTAACAACTTGAAAATACAAGAGTTCATGATAATTCCCGTAGGTTTTGATACCCTTAAGGAAGCGCTCTCAGCTTCATTAGTAATATATAAGGCACTGAAGTCCCTAGTTACGGAGAAGTACGGGAAGATTTATACGGCGGTAGGGGATGAGGGAGGAATCTCTCCACCCCTTAGTAAAACTGAAGATGCATTGGAACTGGTCCACTCCGCAGTGAAGAGGTCAGGATACGAGGATAAGGTACTGCTGGGTTTAGATCCGGCAGCATCGAATTTTTATAATAAAAAAGAAGATAAATACGAGATAGATGGTAACTCTAAAACTCGACAGGAAATGATAGACTTCTATGTATCCCTAAAGGATCGCTATCCGCTCTTATACGTTGAGGATCCCTTTGAGGAGAATGACTTTAAGAGCTTTACTGAGCTCCAGAGCAAAATGAAGGGAGTTCTAGTATCCGGTGATGATATCTACACTACTAACGTGAAATACTTAACTAAGGGAATAGAGTCAGGTGCAACAAAGGCTGTAATAGTGAAAGTCAACCAGATAGGCACAATAACTGAAGCCATGGAGTTCGTGAACTTAGCCAAGAGACATTCCATTAAAACTGTGATAAGTCACAGAAGCGGGGAAACAGAGGACAGCTTCATAGCGGACTTAGCAGTGGCTGTCAACAGTGAATTCATAAAGACTGGGGCACCAGCTAGAGGAGAAAGGACGTCCAAATACAATAGACTTTTAGAAATAGAGAAAGAATTTGGATTTGAATATATGGGGAAGAAATTAGCTTGATGTTAAGGCAAAATTATCCCAATTATTACCAGCGCTAGAGCGACTAACATAAGGAACAGTATGAATTGCTTAGTGGTCATATGTGGTACTACCTTAGCGACCTTGAATAGACCGTAAACTATCCCACCGAACGCTACTAACATTAAGACTATTAATCCCACAGCAACTAGAGCCATCGAGAGCGGCTCCGCGTTGAAGTTGACCGAGTGGAATATCTTAGAGGTTACGTTGAGTACTGTTTGCAGTGTCATGATCAGTGAGTTACTTCTGTGGGAAACTTTATTTGAATTTCCACTCAATACTACCTTGCAGGATGATGAAGGTTAAAAGCGCGTAAATGGTGAAGAGAGACCGCTTCTGACGGGCACTAAGCCTTATAAACAAAACGATGGATAACTAATTCTTTTGAGGAGTATTACCTATGGCAATATCGTTTGAGAGTTTGATGAAATTTATAGGGCAGAAAGTTAAGGACCCGTACGGAAGGGAAGTAGGACACTTAGTTCACGTCTACACCGAAGTAGACGGAACTGTAACCGGTGTTGAGGTAGCGTACGGTAACTCCTTCAGCACACTGGAACCATATAGAATAAGTATAGAAAGGGAAAATCTAATTGTACTTCCTGACTGGAAGGCAGAGTCCATGAGATCGCTTCTACAAATGGAGAAGATACGTAAGAGACAGAGAGCATTAGAGGAATTGTATGCAAAACAAGAAATCCCTAAGTCTTCCTACGACGATATGAAGAGAAAATTGGACAGTGAAATGGTGAAGTTGAGAGACGAGTATGCGAAAATTAAGAGTAAGTTGAAGTCCAGGCTGAACGAAGTGGAGGATCAATTGACTCAGATTGACAGGGCAACAATAGCAGTTAAGATGAGCTACATAGCCGCAGAATTATCTGAGACTGCGTATAAAAATTCTATAGAGATCTTGAGGCAGGCTAAGGAAAGCTATACCTTGGAAAAGGACGATATAAGAAAAACTATGGAGAAACTGGACCTCACAGATAAGGAGGGAGGGCTTGATATAAAAGCACCAGGGTCAATGATAGGATCTTCCGAGTCTTCCCAGAAGACCGAGACACCTAAATCGGAAATACCAACACCAATACCTGTAAGGGTAATAAATACTCTTTGACGAATCTAGTGAAATAGGATGAAGTTAAACTTACCACTTTTCTTTGGCAATGGAGGAAAGAAGAGAAAGGAAGACCTCGCTTACAGGATAACTGAAATCTCCATCAAGCTGAAGGATCAGCAGGATAAGCTAGATGAGGCCATGAGAAGACTCAAGGAGAGGGACAGGGAACTCTTCGATAAGGCGGTAAGGTCTCAAATGAATGGGGAAACTGCTAGAGCTACAATTTATGCACAAGAAATATCTGATATAAGAAAGATGATGAAGACGATGTACACTGCATATCTAGCCATAGAGAAGGTGAGGCTTAAACTGGATACGGTACAGGAGCTACAGGGGGTCTCGTTAGTCCTATTGCCAGTCGCTAAGATATTAGGAGATCTTAAGGAGCACATAAGGGGTTTAGCTCCAGATGTCGCCATAGCCCTTGATTCCATAACCAGCAGTGTCAATAGTATTGCAGTGGAGACCGGGGCTGCAGTTCCTGACAGGACCTTGACTCCAGCGTTAGACGAACAGGCAAGGAAGATCTTAGATGAAGCCCAGAGAACTGCAGAAGCCAAGGTGAAAGAGATGCTTCCAGACTTACAGCTCCCTCATCCCCCCGCAAACGTGGATCTGCCTAGTCCACCCACTAGCAAGGAGACTAACAAGTTTAAAAACAGAATTACGGAGAAGGATATACTCAATATAATAGCCAGCCACGGGAATGTACTTGACATTAACTTCATCTCTAGGCAGTTCGGCATGGATAAAGAGGAGGTAATGTCACTTCTAAAGACTATGGCTGAGAAGGGTCTCATAGCACTGGAGGAGTGATAGTAATTGAGCGGCCAAGTGCTTCTCGAGGAGATGGCTAGGAAATACGCCATAGCTGCTGTAAGGGCTGACAAGGAGGGTAGGAGAGAGGATGCCATTTCTAATTATAGAAAGGCTATAGAGGTGCTAACGCAAATTGTAACCCTTTACCCAGATATAGTAGCTAGGAACGCCTACGAGCAGATGATAAGTGAATACAAGAGGAGACTGGAAGTGCTGACTCAGGCACTACCTGAAGGGGGAGCTAATGAAGATGATAAGGTAGAGGAGGAGTTAGTAATGAAGGAGAAACCCAAGGTCACCTTAAGTGAGATAGTGGGCTTAGAAGACGTAAAGGAGGCGTTGAAAGAGGCTGTTATATATCCTAGTAAGAGACCTGACTTGTTCCCCCTAGGGTGGCCCAGAGGCATACTACTCTATGGTCCCCCTGGATGTGGTAAGACCATGATAGCTGCTGCGGTAGCTAATGAATTGGATTGCGAGTTCATTCACGTCGACGCTGCGTCAATAATGTCAAAATGGCTGGGAGAAGCTGAAAAAAATGTCTCCAAGGTATTTAAGACGGCCAGGGAGGTATCCAAAAAGGAGAACAAGCCTGCGATCATATTCATCGATGAATTGGATGCACTCCTGGCCTCGTATGTTTCCGAGGTTGGAGGAGAGGCTAGGGTGAGGAATCAATTTCTCAAGGAGATGGATGGTTTGGCGGATAAGAACGAGAACACGATGGTATACGTAATAGGAGCTACTAACAAACCGTGGAGATTAGATGAGCCATTCCTAAGGAGATTCCAAAAGAGAATTTATGTTACCCTACCAGATAAGGCACATAGGCTGGAGCTACTTAGACACTATACCTCCAAGGTCAAACTCGACCCCAACGTAAATTTGGAGGAGCTAGCTAACATGACAGAGGGATACACGGCAAGCGACATAAGGGACATAGTTCAATCAGCGCATATGAGAGTAGTCAAGGAAATGTTCGAGAGAAATCTCCACGAGCCCAGAGCAATCACCATGGAGGACTTTAAGGAAGTCCTAAGAGTGAGAAAGCCTAGTGTTAATCAAGAGATGATAAAGGCCTTCGAGGCCTGGCACGAGAAGTTCAAGGCACTGTAATCAGCTACCCCAGGGTTTTCTTCACCGCTCTAAAGGCATGACTCACATCATCTCTATTCAAGTTTTTCCCAACTGGTACCTCAGTCCTTGCCCTTCTCTTTCATATAGATAGTACAGAGGGATTTTTATATCAATCTCACACACTTCCAGCGCTCAGAGACGCGGGGTGAGACTTCACATTACAAAGCTAGAATGTAGTTGGAGAGGGATCTCACTGAGCATTCATGGCAGAAACCAGTTCTATCTTTCCGTTTGGAAACCTTCTCCTGACACTTATGGGAAGTAGACGAGCCTTTAGTTCCTCCTCTGCTATTCTTATAGAGCTCGAGTTTACTAGGCCAGAACTTACTACGTCTATTAGTGGGGCCGCACCCATGGCTAATTGCAATGCCCTTGCACTCACTATTCTCGCTCTCTCATACGAAGTTAACCTCTCTCTCCAGCCAGCTACAAATGTGGGGGTCAATGGATTGATAACTGAGCCTGCCTGTTCTGATCTCATTGTAGTTGACACAATCTAAACTAACAAATAAAAATTAATCGCTCCAATCTACCTCTTCCCTAAGAAACTCTGGAAGTTTGCATTCCACTGGTGGAGAAACACTCAGATCTGTTTTCAAGATGTCAGCTAGAGTGTAACTCAACCTAGATATCGCCCTGTCGTCTACGAGACCTAGTATGCCTATCCTTACTATTTTGTCCCTTAGCTCCCCGATTCCACCAGAAATCTCTATGCCTCTCTTTTCTAACTCTTGGATCAACGTCTTGGGAGATATGGGTGGAACCCCAGCTACCACTGTATTTGAAAAGTTACTTTCGTTACCCAAAAGTCTGAAATTCATCTCTGATGTGATCTTCCTCAGGAATCTAGCACAAGCATCGTGACGTCTCCATCTGTTCTCTATACCTTCTCTCTCCAATAATCTTGCAGCCTCCAGTGTAGCGAAGAACGCCCCAACAGCAGGAGTGAATGGAGTCTCACGTTTGTCCTGAAACCTCAGATGAAGCTTTACATTAAGGTAGTTGGGAACATCTTCCTGGAGTTCTTCAACACCTTGTTTAGAAAGGGCCACGAAGCCTACCCCAGGAACAGAAGCTAAGGCCTTCTGGCTTCCTGTAGCTATTCCGTCTATTTTCCACTCGTCTACTCTTATCTCATACGCAGCGAAACCTGAGACTGAATCGACTAGAACCTTCATTCCTCTTGACTTTGCCAGTCCCACGATACCTTTGAGGTCTCTGAAAGCTATGCCGGTACTGGTTTCGTTGTGAACAAACGCTATAGCAGAAGCGTCCTTGTTCTCGTCAAGTATGGACTTAAACTCTTCGAGGGTGAAACTTCCACCAAAGGGCTTCCTGTAGACCTTAGGAGCTGTTCCCCTCTTGATCACTGAGTCAAGTAATCTCTCGCTGAACTCCCCGTAGCTTAGCACTATAATGTTCTCCCCCTTCTTCAGGAGTGAAAACACCATGGATTCTACAGCGAGGGTGCCAGATCCCGTAAGGAGGGAAACCCTTGAGGCTCCGAAGTGCTTCCGCATGAGTTCCTCCAGTTCACCCACTACCTTTCTGAACCTGTCTGATCTATGGTTCATGACTATTGTGGACTTCATCGCCACGCTCTTGGGAACGTTCACAGGACCTGGAATAAGCATCAAATGGAAACACCCATTTCCCTAAGAGCGGACAAGAGGTTGTCGGTGGTCATGACTGCGACCCTGTATTGAGCCTCCCTAGTTTGTGCTCCTATGTGTGTGGTTACGATTACCTTCTCGTGACGAAGCAACTCTAGCTCCCACTCCTCCTTTGGGGGTTCATTCCAGAAGACGTCAGTTGCGTAGGCCCCTATTTTGCCTTTCTTTATATAATCCAGGAGAGCCCTCCCATCCACGGCCACAGCCCTACTCGTGTTGACTATTATTACGTCCTTTTTCATGAGTTCAAACTCCCTTCTGGTTAATATCGGCTTTGCATCCTTACCTACAGTCACGTGGAGGCTTATGACGTCGGATTCGCTAACCAGTTTGTCAAGATCAGCAACCGTAGCTTCTATCTCAGATGCTCTTTTGCTCACGTCTATCACATCATAAGCCAGGACTTTCATCCCCATGGCTTTAGCTACGTACCCTACCTTGTACCCTATCCTTCCAAATCCTATTATGCCTATGGTCTTTCCGCTGAGTTCCATTCCCGAAGTCTTCTTGAATATGCCGGATTTGGCTAGAGCCATGGAGGTATACATGTTTCTAGCCGCAGCTATCATCAAACCTAACGTTAACTCGGCAGCGGAGTCTGTGGAAGCTCCAGGGGCATAAACGACCCTTATCTTCCTTCTCTCAGCCTCATCTACGTCTATGTTGTCCACTCCTATACCGGCTCTCGCTATTATCTTCAACCTCTTTCCCCTCTCTATTATCTCACCATTCACTGTAGTTCTACTCCTCACAACTAGCACATCAAAGTTCTCTACGATCTTTAGTAGCTCTTCTCTAGTGATATCTGGCTGATAGACTATCTTCAATCCCTTAGCCTTTAAGGTTCTTATCATGTATTCGTCTACCGGATCCGTTATCAATACGGATATAGAGTCTTTAGATAGAGAATCGTCTATATGCAAAGTTGCCATCTATCTCACCTTCCTTAAAAGGAGTTTAACATGATGAGAGTGATGAGAGGTAAGAAGAAGTAGAGCCGTATAGGGCAACAAACGGAATCGAACTAAAAATCAACCCGGGTCGAACTTCAGGATAGGCTTCTCTCATTTTTAGTCAGATTAAACCCTAACTCGGGGTTAATATATTTTTAGTTTCGACAACCTGATGTCTTGGAACAACTTCGTGAAGTTCAAAGTTGCTCCCAGCAGTCTTGTGATAACCTCACAGGGATATTATTTAGCCAACTTCCCCGTGATGCTGTACCAGATATATAGATCTAGAACTCCTACCTCCAGACCTAGGGTAAAAGAGATAGATTTCAACAGGCTCTCCAGTTCAAGGTACCTCCTCTTGCTGGTCATCTTACCCTGAAACCCAACGTGCTCCGAAAGGTAGCGGAGAACGTGTCTATCGATAATGGCTACGTCCAGGAACCCAACGTTGCGAAGAAAGTGGCTAGCTTCTTTCATTCCTAATCCGTCTATCTCGAGTAGTTTCTCCCTGGCCTCCAACGTGTCTTTCTCTGCTAATTGCCCTATCCTCTTTAAGGAGCCCAGTACAGTCCTGCTTCTGTATATATACTCCGATTTCGTGTTATAGAACCTGTAGCCAGCATTTCTCAGGGTTTCTTTAATCTGATTTCTAGAACCCGTGAAGATTAGCTCGCCGAGTTCCTGGAGGGCCTTGTACGCATTAAAGAAACTGGAATTCGACGTCAGAATACACAGCACCAGCTCCCTATACCAAACGCTCTCTCCTGCCCTCTTATTTAACTTGAATTCGTCAACTCTTTCTAGAACCCTTGCTCTTAATTTTGCGTTTCCTACGAGCTTTCTTAACATGTTTTTTCCTCCTCTTTTTGGACTGGGAACTCTGGGATTGAGCAGGTTTGTCCGGCTTCACATCATGAATGGAGGCATAGGAAATGATTCTTGTCCCTTCGTTGGTCTCAAGGATCACTAGTGGCATCGACGGAGTGAAGTTGATGTCCAATCCGATAAAATCTAAACCTTCGTCTGGGACGTCTAAGAAGCTTGTTTTCACTGTTTCGTTATTGATTTCTATAGGAATACCTACCCTGCGAATATGGACGATTGAGGGAAAGACGTAGTCCATTTTCTTACCGACGTTGAAGAATATCTCGTTTTTTGTCCTCACGAGGACAAGCTTGTTAGGGACTAAGGTCGATTCGGCCATCTCCGTGGACTCCAGTGATACTTTCTCCTCATTAGTGTATCTGACCCCGTATAGTTTGACGTTATTGAGTTGAACCTCCACTATATCGTAGTAGACTATGGTAGCGTCCAATGCAACTCCTTGGGTTAAAACTAAGACCCCTAACCATTTTAAACTTCCCTTTATTGTGGAGGTAAGACCCAGGGAAAAATATATAACGTGTAGGAGTTGTATAGCAAGCTGATATTAACATGAGTCTGAGACTGAAGGGAACCAATGCGTATGGGCATATTGGATGGTTCGAGGTTTACTGTATCATTTGCCACACCACGCTGAGGCTCGGTAGCGATATAGTGTTCAAGTGTCCAAAGTGCGAGAAGAAGTATAAGGCATACTTTTGCGAGGCCGATAAGAGAGGAGTAAAGGGGAGATGTCCTTACTGTAACACAGAGTTGATACCTGCAGTATGATAACAAGTTCTTACGTGGAGAATCATAAAGTAACCTTCATTGAGGACTTGGGTAGGACATTAGTCTATCTGGACCTTTCCATACCTTACCTCAAGGAGAGCCCTGCGGAAATAGTATATAAAGAGACGGAAATTGAGATAGGCCACGGCGTGATAAAAAGGATAGTGATATGCCCTACTGAGCATGGGACATTCATATGTAACGCTGTTGTTAAGTTGAACGGAACTACTAAGCCGACTGCTGAGGAGATCTATCAGGCGGTCTCATCAGTGCTAAGTAAACTGGAATGAATACCCATACTCTTTAGCCGCTGACTTATTTCTGTAGCGAACCTAACTACCTCCTGTGCGTTTTCTGATTCTATCATGAAGAGGAGCAACATGGGTTTAGCTTCTCTCTCCTTAAAGACTGCTGTGACTAGTGAAGTTGGAGAAGGAGAACATATGTATGAAGCTCCAATCCTAGCTGGTTTACATATGTTCTGCAACACGTTCTCCATGTCCTTAAAGAGTTCCTTCATCTGGAGGGGGTCCGAGTAAATACCTAAGATTACCCTGAACACCTGACCTACCTCAAGTTGACCTTCTTGGTGGGGATCTTTAACATCTCAATTATAGGCTTAACTAACTCGAACAGGGCCGGATTTCCAGAGATCCTCTTGATCTTTAACTTCCTATAACTGAGCTCGAGGGCAATATTTCCGTCCTTAATCACCATTATCTTCCCCTTCACCCTACCCCTCAAGTTCATGAGAAGCCTGATGTAGACGAAGGATCCCTTCTCCTTGAGCGCCAGAAGGTAGGACTCTCCGTTCTTATAAGTGGGGGGAATCTTTGTTCCTGTGAACTTCACCTCTATTGGTTTGCCGTCCCATTTAAACAGAAACGTTCTTACTGCATGCTTCCCAGTGAGACTCTTAGATCTTTCCAGAACTAACTCCACCACTTTTGACCATCTCCAAGGATTCCCTCATCCCCTGTACATCCAACTTGTCTTCTAGGAAGGCGTCTATGAGTACGTCGTTTTTGAGAAAATGTCTCATGATTGCTTTCCTAGAGGATCTTGAGGAGCTTCTATATATTTTCAGGAAAATCGATTGTATCCATATCCTCCTTTCGATTAACCTTAACCCCTGATCTAGTTCCTCCTCTAGGGATTTCCCTGTGTGTATTGCCCTGAATGCCAGTTCAGCTGATATGGCCGAGGGTCTGATACCTTCCCCGCTCAGTGGGAACACCAGACCCCTAGCCTCCCCTATTCTTCCTTCCTTTTGTCTTACCTTGCCTATGGAGATGGGGGCACCCCTGAGGTCCAGAATTTCGTATTTAGAGTATTTCTCCTTGAGGTAGCTCAGTAACAGTTCCCTTGAGTTTTTTTCTTCCAAAAATCCGGCACCTATATTCACAATATTATCACTACTGGGGAAGATCCAATAGAAGCCAGTCAACTTGGTATCAAACTCCAGTACAGCCTCAGGCGTGAAGTTATCTACTCTAACCAGAGCCCTAGTAGTGTACACTACCTCTCTATCCATGGAATAAGGACCCCTAGAATCTATCATCACATCGTAATCCGATGGGTTTGGAGCGGACATACCCACAACCTGTCTGACTTCTCTCCTCATGGAGTTTATCCAGTTGGATTTGTTGATGGTGAGCCACTTGGTGCGCCTATATGATACGTCATACACCCTCTCGCCATCTAGGTAGAAGGCGAAGTCCTTTATTTCATATTCCACTTCCCAAGGGATCAGAGGGGAATACACGTTGGGCACTATATCGCCACAGGGTTTGATGTAGTGATCCTTTATATCGTAAAGAGTTACATCGTGACCTCCCCTACGAAGTAGGGCCCCCAATAGTGACCCAGCGACTCCCCCTCCCCTGATTGCTACTCTAAGCATTGCCTAACTATCGTCGAAAAGTATAAAAGAGTCTTTGGATGGATGCGTTTTAATTATTGCCCAAGGTACGGTGATCAGTTATTGTCTTCCCAAGGAGATATCCTAAAAAAGATGGAGGAGTGGCCTAAGCACTACAACCCCAAGGAAATAGAACCTAGGTGGCAAGACAAATGGCTATCTAGAGAGTTCTGGGAGAAAGTGATCAGGTTCCAAGACTCCGATACGAGACCGGTCTTCTTTATTGACACTCCTCCTCCCTTCACCAGTGGCGAACTTCACATGGGTCACGCCTACTGGGTAACCATAGCAGATGCTATGACGAGGTTTAAGATACTCCAGGGTTATAACGTCCTCATTCCGCAGGGGTGGGACACTCAAGGTCTCCCTACTGAACTGAAGGTACAGTATAGGTTGGGTATCCCAAAGGAAAATAGAGAGTTGTTCCTGAAGAAATGCGTGGAATGGACAGAGGAGATGATAGGTAAGATGAAATCTGCAATGATGAGGCTCGGTTATAGACCTAACTGGGAACAATTTGAGTACAGAACCTACTCCGCTGAGTACAGGGCAATAATACAGAGGAGTCTTCTAGACATGTTCAATAAGGGCATGATAAAGATGAGGAAGGGACCAGTCTATTGGTGTCCTAAGTGTGAAACCGCGGTTGCCCAAAGCGAGGTAGGATACCTGGAGAAACAGGGGATCCTAGCGTATATATCCTTCCCTCTGAAGGAAGGAGGAGAAATAGTAATAGCCACAACTAGACCAGAACTTCTAGGAGCTACTCAGGCAGTGGCTGTAAACCCAGAGGACGAGCGATACAAGAACTTAGTGGGTAAGGTAGCCATAATACCGATTTTCAATAAGGAGGTAAGGATAATATCAGACCCAGCTGTGGACAAGGAGTTTGGAACCGGAGCAGTCATGATAAGCACTTACGGTGATCCGCAGGACATCAAGTGGCAACTGAAGTACGATCTGCCAGTGGACGAGATGATTGATGAAAGGGGACGGATGAAAGGGACGGGGTTCCTGGACGGTTTGAAGGTGGAGGAAGCCAGGAAAAAAATTGTAGAGATGCTTAAGCAACAAGGGTTCCTGAAGAAGTTAGAAGGGCTTACACACAACGTTCTCTCTCATACTGAGAGAAGCGACTGTCAGTCCCCCATAGAGTTTCTAGTTAAGGATCAGGTCTACATAAGTGTCCTGGAATTCAAGGACAGATTACTCTCCGAGATGAAGAAAATGACCTTTAAGCCCTCTAGAATGGCATACTATCTCCAAGAATGGATAAATAACATGGAATGGGATTGGAACATAAGTAGACAAAGGGTATATGGTACTCCCCTACCGTTCTGGCACTGTGAGAATCTGCACCTAGTTCCAGCTGATCCCTCATCGTTACCCGTAGATCCCACCAAATCTTCTCCTCCCCTGGAGAAATGTCCGCATTGCGGACTCCCACTGAAACCAGTTACCCACGTGGCTGATGTGTGGGTAGATTCCAGCGTTACAGTACTATACTTGGCCGGATTTTACAACAACAAAGAAAGGTTCGCTAAGGCCTTTCCGGCAGATGTCAGACTTCAGGGAACGGATATTATCAGGACGTGGCTATTTTACACCTTCTTCAGAACCTTAATGTTAGCTGGAGACGTGCCTTTTAAGAGAGTGCTAGTTCATGGACAGGTCCTAGGGCCAGACGGAACTAGGATGAGCAAGAGTAAGGGGAACGTAGTCTCACCAATGGATAGGATCGAAGAATATGGAGCTGATGCGATCAGAATGACTCTATTGGATGCGGCTATCGGAGACGACTTTCCGTTTAAGTGGGACACCGTAAGGGGGAAGAGACTCCTCCTTCAAAAGTTATGGAATGCCAGCAGACTCGCATATCCCTTCATTTCCAAGAGGAAGGTGGAGAGGCCCGAGAAACCACACGTGTTAGACGTATGGGTACTTAACGAGCACAGGAACTTTGTGGAAAGGGCTATCTCCGCTTATGAGAACCAGGACTTCTATGTCGTACTCTCCATGTTATACAACTATTTCTGGGAGATCATAGCTGACGAGTACTTGGAGTTAATAAAACATAGATTGTTCTCTGATGATCAGTCGGCAATCTACACGTTGAGCAGAATACTTAAGGACATAGTTATAATATTACACCCAATAGCTCCACATATAACAGAAGAAATTTATTCTAAACTCTTTGGGGATAAGGAGAGTGTACTAATGGAGAAACTGCCCTCTGTCTCTGACATACCCTCAGATCAAGAGGCCGTAAGGATAGGAAACGAAGTCAAGGAAATTAACTCTGCCATAAGGACTAAGAAGGTCAGCATGAGGCTATCCATGAATTCGCCCGTTAAGGTAAAATTGATCGGATCCCTTAGTTTTATAGAAGATATAAGAAAGGTGGAGGAGGACTTGAAGAAGACACTAAAAATAACACAAATGACCTACGAGATTAATGACTCGTCTAGGCCAATCATTGAAGTCGAACCAGATCAGCCCATGGGAGTTTAGATCACCAATCACCGTTTTTCCTTCTCATCAGCCAGCTTTTCTAGTACAGCTTTCATCCTCGCTACTCCCTCTTTTATTTTCTCCTCGCTCAGTGCAAAGCTCAGCCTAAGGAATCTCTTACCGACCTCCTGAGGGAAAACCTCACCTGGAATCGTTACCACTCCTCCGTCCTCTATGAGCCTTATAGCTAGGGACTTAGAGTCCAGTCCAGATTTCCTGAGGATCTCAGAGAAGTCCGGAAACATGTAAAAGGCCCCAGAGGATCTATACACCTTGATATCCTTTATCTTCTTAACCTCAGAATACATGGCGTCTCTCCTTCTCCTGAACGTCTCTATCATGGACCTGACCTCGTCCATGGTTTCGAAGGCGTGGAGAGCTCCTCTCTGGGCAAAACTCGTTGGGCACGTGTAGATGTTGGACGCCAGCACCCCAATCTTATTAATTACGTCCTTCTTGGCAACTACGATTCCCAGCCTCCAACCAGTCATACTAAACGTCTTACTGAACCCGTTCACGTAGAACACGTTGTCTCTCCACCCAGACTCGCTTAGTACACTTTTGAAACCAGAATCATAGACGAAATGATCATAAATTTCATCGGAGAGTAGATGTATCTTCTTTTCGGAACTAAGATTATACAGCTCATCAGTTAACTTACGATCGAAGTTCATTCCTGTGGGATTATGTGGATTATTGTAAACTATCATCTTTGTCTTAGAGGTGATCTTCTTGCTGACGTCTTCTATATCGAATCTGAATCCTTGAGTCTCATCAAATCTCAGCGGAACGTATATGGGTTTCCCACCTAGTAGTTTCACTATTTCAGCATATGAGTAAAAGGATGGATCAAATAGGATAACCTCATCTCCAGGATTAATATAAAGCAGAAAACCTAGGAAGAGAGCAGTCTTGGCGCCTGGAGTGATGGCGACCTCTTCCTTAAGTATCCTGTCGCCGTATCTCTGGCTCAAAAATTCTGCCACCTTGGACCTAAGCTCGTCTATGCCTAAGGCAGGAGTATAGGAGGTGTAACCTTGATCTAGGGCAGACTTAGCCCCTTCTCTTATCCTGGATGGAGTTGGTAGATCAGGCTGTCCAATCCCAAAATTTATTGTCTTGATCCCCTTGGTTCTCTCCACATTTCTAGCTATTTCCTGATATAGAAGTGTCGACTCCCCGGTGAGGGCTGACAGAGACGAAGCGAAATCGGGCATTTGTATCAGTGTTTAGGCGTTAACGAAATCTTTAATTTTATCTGGTTCCTTCATGAGCGATGTTCCTATAAGGAAGGCATCGGCTCCCGCTCTCTTTAGTTCCCGTATCTCCTCCGTGGACTGAATACCGCTCTCTGCCACCTTTAAAACCTCAGACGGAATGAGAGGTAGGATTGTCCTGACCTTTTCTTTTTCAACTTTCAGTGTCAATAGGTCCCTCGAGTTTATCCCTATTACCTTTGCTCCACAACGTAAGGCCATCTCCAGCTCATTTTCGTCGTGCACTTCCACCAGTGGTTCCATTCTGTAGGATCTGACGTACTCTATTAGTCCCTCTAGCTCCCTCTCCGTCAATATTCTCACTATTAGTAGAACCATATCCGCTCCTAAATTGAAACCAGTATCCACTTGGGCCTCTGTGACCACAAAGTCCTTCATGAGAACTGGTATTTTGACTGATCTAGCTATTATCTCTAGGTACTCGTAAGATCCAGAGAATATCGTGTTCTCGGTGATCACGCTCAACGCGGCAGCTCCATTTCTCTCCATGAGCTTAGAGTAAGCTATTGGATCCGCTTCAACGTTAAGCCCGGATGGGGATCTCCTCTTATATTCGGCTATAACTGGGGTTCTTCCAGACCCTTTGACTTCGATCACCCTTTGAACAAAATCGTGAATTGGCCTCTCCCTAGTCTTGGAGATGTAGCCTCTCTTGAACGCGTTCTTGACAACGTCATTGAGCCAACCTGAAAGGTATCTCGGCATTTTAGACCCTATTAAGGAAGTTATAAAATATCTTTTGTCCCACAGTCGTTCCAACGCTCTCTGGGTGAAATTGGACTCCATATATCCTGAACTCCTTGTGGTGAAGCCCCATGACCTCGTTGTCCTCCTTGGAAATTGCGTCCACGACTAGAGGGTCCTGAACTTCATCAACCACTAGGCTGTGATATCTGGTAGCCTTAAACTCTGAGGGTAAACCTATATAAAGGGGAGACTCTCGAACCTTTATGACGCTTAGTTTTCCATGATATATTACCTTAGCCCTCCTAATTCTTGCTCCGAACACGTATCCTATGGCCTGATGGCCAAGACATACCCCTAGCACTGGAATTCTCTTCCCTAGAGTCCTTATGAGCTCAGGGACTATTCCGACGTCTTCTGTCTTCTCTGGGGATCCAGGACCTGGCGATATTACTATTCTATCGGGTGAGAGTCTTTCTACACCCTTAACCGAGATCTCGTCGTTTCTCACGACCAGAGGGTAGCTCCCGAGCTCCCCTATTATCTGCGCTATGTTATAGACGAAACTGTCATAATTATCTATTATTAGCGTGATATCCATCCCTCATACCCCCAGGGACACCTTAAGTGCCCTCATCTTATGCTCCGTCTCCCAGAACTCCATCTCTGGAACGGAATCGTATACTATTCCAGCTCCTGCCTGAATTCTTAGGAGGTCACCGCTAGCGAATGCGGACCTTATGGTTATAGCAAACTCAGCACCAGTGTTAGAAATGAACCCTACCGCCCCAGCATACGGCCCCCTCTTAAAGGGCTCGAGTGCCTCTATGATGTTCATAGCCATAGGCTTAGGGGCTCCGCTCACCGTTCCGGCTGGGAACGTAGCTCTTAGAACGTCCAAAGGGGTCTTCTCCTTCTTTAGTGTCCCAACTACCTTGCTGACAATATGTTGTACATGGCTGTATTTCTCGACATAGGCGAACTCTGGAACCTTGACGGTACCTGGGACACACACTTTCCCTATGTCGTTCCTTGCTAGATCTACTAACATCAGATGTTCCGCCATCTCCTTCTCGGAGTTGAGGAGTTCTTGCTCCAATTCGAAGTCCTCCTCCTTCGTGGTACCTCTAGGTCTAGTACCTGCTATAGGGAAGGTCTCCGCGAGGCCCTTAGTGACGGAGAAGAGGAGTTCTGGGCTTGACCCTATCAATTTCCTCTCTCCAAATTTGATGTAAAACATGTATGGTGAAGGATTTATCCTCCTTAATGTTCTGTATAGCTTCATTAGATCGCCTTCAAAGGAGAACCTGTAGAACCTCGAAAGGACAACCTGAAAGGCGTAACCTGATCTTATATACTCTAAAACCTCATTCACTGCCTTCTCGAACTCAGGTTTACTTAGGGATTCGTCATAAAGTCTCACCTTAAGCTCGTTGGGCTCTCCGCAACCGACCACTAGCGGAAGATCCCCATCCACATATACCTTACCTTGTGCATGATCATAGACTATAATGTTCTCTGGTAGGAATAACTCGGCGTCTGGCCAACGTTCTGCCATAGGTTTGATGTCCCTTATGTTTTCCCATCTCCTTACTGCATCGTATGATATGTAACCCAGTAGACCGCCCGTGAACTTCAGCTCTCCTTCAGATAGGCCACTGACTGAGCTCGTGATGAGTGACTCAAGGTCGTCACTCCTGTATGCCTCTATCTTCCTCTCTGCACCCCAAGCTATGATGCTGTATCTAGCGTTGGCCTGAGCCCCCTCTACACTTTCCATTAAGGCAGCTACTTCTTGGTTCCTCTCTATGCACTGGAAGACCTCATAAGGTTGGGCAAATGCGGTTAGAGGATAGGTCTTCATCCGCCTACCTCCTTGAGGAGTTTTCTCACGAGCTCAATGTTCTTCTTGCCTGGAAAGTCCTCTACTCCCCTAGATACGTCTATCCAGCCTGGGTCAAGTTCCACGAATTCCCTCAAGTTAGTGAGGTTTATCCCCCCTCCTACCCCTATTCCCTTATACTCAGCCAATACCTCCCTGACGAAAGACATGTCCAAAGGATATCCCTTTCTCTCTGCATCCAAGAGTATCATGTCAGATACCTTTAGTGCCTCCTCAAGATATCTCCTATACCTCCGTGAGGCAGGGACGTAAAGTATCGACTTCCTGGGGAGGCTAGGGATCAGATCCAGTTCCTCATTGGAGAGGATTCTGTGGAACTGAAATATATCTGTGAACAGCTTGCCAGATTGAGAGAGAATATCTTTGGGTCCCCTATTGACCATCACGGAAACCTTAGGTCTACTGACTCTTCCTTGTAACAATCCTAGAAACTCTGGCTTGACGAACCTAGGACTCACAGGATCCAGCAGAAATCCTAGGTAGTCCACTCCCAACTTGTCCAGCTTAATAGCGTCCTCTCGGGTAGCTATTCCGCAAATCTTAACTTTGACCAAGAGCCCTCGCCACCAGGGACTTATATTTTAGGGGATCTCCGTTATCGGCTACTATCTCTTGAATCTTTTTTGGAACTCCTTCCAGGAGTTGAGCCGAGAGTTCATAACCGTCCTTCAAGTCCTTAACTTTTCCAGCGGTATAGAGAACCATGGAGGAATTGAGTTTGATGAACTCCTCGGCTTCCTTATCCTTACCCACACTAGCTCTCAAGACCCTAATCGCAGATTCTTCTGCACTATTGACCTGAAGTCTCACTATGTCTATAGGACGTCTAAGGAGATCCTGAGAGTCGATAACATATTCTTCTAATCTTGAACCCCTAACCTCCACGACAAAGGTCCTTCCTGATGGACTGATCTCATCTAAACCTGGCTCCCCGTGAACCAAAACTAGCTTTTCGTAACCTAGTAAGGTTGAAGCCATGGCTATCCTTAGCATGAAGTCCCTTGAGAAGACCCCTAATAACTGCCTTTTCACCCCTGCTGGATTGGTTAGGGGTCCTAAAATGTTGAAAATGGTCCTTATTCCCAAGGCTTTCCTTGTTGAGGCAACGTTCCTCATAGATGGATGATACTGCTGAGCGAAGAGGAACACGAATCCGTGATTCTTGAAAAGTACTTCAGCCCTCTGGGGCGGAACCTCTATATTATATCCCAAGGCCTCCAAGAAGTCAGCACTTCCGCTCTTACTGCTGGCAGCCCTATTTCCGTGCTTGGCCACAGGGTAAACCTGACTCACTAGGATGGCCACTGCAGTACTGACATTTAGGGTTCCAAGACCATCTCCTCCGGTACCCGCAGTGTCCAGAGCGTCCCCCAATCGTACTTTCAGGGAATGTTGCCTCATGGAGGCAGCAAATCCGGCTATCTCCTCCGGTGTTTCTCCCTTCATCCTGAGGGCTACAAGTAATCCTCCAACCACAGCCTCTGGCAGATTGCCCTGCATTATTAAATCTGCTAGTCCCATTGCCTCATCCATTGACATCGATTTCCCTTCAACCAATCTTGAGAGCAGAGTCTTATGATCCATCTAATACACCTCTGAATTTCCTTGCCAGAGCTATAGCTGATTTCACCCCTCCCCTCTCTATCTCCTCGATGTAAGCGGTTCCTATAGCTACCCCGTCGGCCCCGGCCTTTAGTGCCCTTCTCATGTCCTCCACGTCAGATAGCCCAAAACCTACCACTAGTTTATTTTCCACTAATGTCCTTACTCTAGTTATCAACGACTCTACTGTTATGGGTATTGCAATCCCGGTTGTGGGACGTACACCGTAATAGAGAAACATGTCTGATAACTTCGACGCCCTCTGTATTAGGGGATCTGGAACCGAAGGAGAGGTAAATATAACGCTCTTCAGCCCATGAGTCCTCACAGCCTCTACATATTCCTCATACTCATCGATGAAATCTATCAACAGATCTGGGAACAGTACCCCATTTATTCCTATATCCTTGAGTTTGATCAGAAAATCTTCGAGAGTGGGGATCCACTCCTCCAGATACGTCAATATAACTATAGGCACGCTCACAGCGTCCCTGGCCTCTCTAAGTAGAGCCCACATGTCATATCCCTGAGATGAGACCTGCTTGAAGCTCCTCCTTATAACTGGCCCGTCATACTTGGCGTATTTCGGCGGTGGGCCTATCTCCAACACATCAGATCCAGCATCCACAAGACCCTTCAATAAGGTCAAGAACTGTTCCCTGTTGGGATATCCCAATGTAAGGTAGGAGACCAGCATCTTGCTCAATCAGCTCATCCTCTTCATCATAGATTCATAGTTGGGAAGATCCAGTAGACCGTGGCCACTAAGATTAAACACTATCACCTTTTTCTCGTTCTTTACTCTGGCCTCTCGAGCCTCATCGATCACAGCCTTGATGGCGTGGGAGGACTCTGGCGCAGGTACTATACCTTGGGCCTGGAGGAAAGTCTGTGCTGCCTCAAATATCTCCCTCTCATTGTATTCTCTCCATTTAACTATACCCTCTTTTATTAGCATACTCAATGAGGGAGCGGCCCCGTGGTATCTGAGACCGCCAGAATAGATGGGAGGTGGAACATAATCCTTTCCCAATGTGATCATCTTTATTAGTGGGAGTAAGCCTGCGCTGTCAGGGAAGTCGTAATTATATGTCCCTCTACTAAACTTAGGCACCTCGAAGGAACCTACAGCAATGTATTTTGTGCCCTTTTGAGCCCCTATAAATGGGAAGACGAAACCTCCGAAGTTGCTCCCCCCTCCTACACATCCTATCAGGACATCAGGTTCCTCATCAAGATTCCTCAGCTGGTTAATGGTCTCAAGTCCTATTACGCTCTGATGAAGAACAACTACGTCCAAGACGCTCCCCACGAGATACTTATAACCGTTGGTCATGGCGTACTCAATGGCTTCGCTCATGGCTATTCCAAGTGAACCCGGATGGTCAGGGTTTTGACTTGTGAGCTTTTTCCCATACTCAGTCAAGGAAGTGGGGCTGGAGTACACCTTAGCACCGTAGAGTTGCATAATCGTTCTCCTCTGGGGTTTTTGTTCATAGCTTACCCTCACCATGAATATGGAGGACTCCAGGCCGTACATCCTTGAGGCTAACGCCACTGCGGTTCCCCATTGTCCGGCACCAGTCTCAGTGACCAGATGATTGACCCCTTCCTCCATCGAGAAATAAGCCTGCGCGATTGCCGTGTTAATCTTGTGAGAGCCAGTGGGCGTTGCTCCCTCGAACTTGAAGTAGATCCTAGCAGGGGTACGTAACATTTCCTCTAGTCTTCTGGCCCTCAAGAGAGGGGTGGGCCTCCCTATGTTAATGTACGCCTCCCTCACTTTCTCAGGTATACTGACGAACCTCTCCACCGTGAATTGTTGCCTGAGCACCTCCTTGGGCATTATTCTCTTTAGGAGTTCTATTCTGGAGAACTCGGAATCTGGGGGATCTCGAGGTGGGGGTAAAGGCTTGGGTAGGTCGGGTATTATGTTATACCAATACTTCGGTACTAAATCCTCCTGAAACTCCATTGGTGCATCAAGAACACCGTGTTAGATAAAAGTTTTGGAATCTTATAAACTAATATGTCTCAAAGGATTTGAACTCCCCCGTGTAAGGTTCGATAGAGTGGTTCACCTTGGTCACCACGGCTAAGGGGGGACCCTTCCTAATGTACTGAAGTAGCTTCTCCACGGACTCCTGATAGCCCTCGGCTACCACCTCCACCGTCCCGTCTGGGAGGTTCTTTGCGAACCCCTTGAGCCCTAACCTATTGGCGTGTATCTGAATGAACCTCCTAAAACCCACCCCCTGAACTTCTCCCTCAACTATTGCGTGGAGTCTGACTAGCCCCAAGATACCACCTCAGAGTCGCTCCACCTCTTCATCACTCGGCTAAATCCCTTTCATCACTATATTTTTAACTACACGAGACGCCTAAAAAACCGATGATTAGAGTCGCAGTAGCAGGTCTTGGCAACTGTGCCTCCATGCTTATACAAGGTATAGAGTTCTACAGAAGGAAGGGAGAGAATTATTACGAAGGTCTAATAACTCCTGTTATTGGGGATTACAAGATAACTGATATACAAATAGTTGCGGCGTTTGACGTTTCCAAAAACAAGGTCGGTAAGGATGTCTCAGAGGCTCTGTTCGAGAAACCCAACATAACCCCCAGGATAGTGGACATGGATAGATCGGGCGTTAAGGTATCATTAGGGCCTATTCTAGATGGGGTAGCTCCTCACATGAGGGAGGTCTTTAACCCTGCTGATGGGGGTACTCTGGAGGACGTGGTGAGGATATTGAAGGAGAGTGAGGCAGACATTTTAGTCAACATGCTGCCGGTGGGGAGTGAAAGGGCGTCCAGGATATACGCGGAGGCTGCACTGAGGGCTGGAACTGGATTCATAAATGCCATACCGGTGTTCATAGCCAGTGATCCTTCTGGACAATTCCCAGCAAAGTTTGCTGAAGCCAAGTTACCCCTTGCTGGGGATGATGTCAAAGGCCAGGTAGGAGCCACTATACTTCATAGAAGTTTAACTTCCCTTTTCAGACTAAGAGGAGTAACTGTAGACGAGACGTTCCAACTCAATGTAGGAGGAAACACAGATTTCCTGAACATGAAGACGGAGGAGAGACTCCAGTCCAAGAGAATAAGCAAAACCAGGGCCGTTACGAGCACATTGGAGAAGATGGAGGAGATTGAGACCCAGGGAAAAATAAGGATAGGACCAAGTGACTACGTGCCCTTCTTAGGAAATACTAAGGTCGCATACATATACGTTAAAGGATCCGGTTTCGCTGGAAGGCCAATAAAGGTTGAAGCCAGCCTAGAAGTGGATGACAAGTCAAATTGTGCCGCGGTACTCGTAGACGTCATAAGAGCCGTCAAAGTTGCCAAGGACAGGCGTATAGGTGGACCGCTGAAGGAAGTCTCAGCCTTTTACTTCAAGCATCCTCCGGTACAGGCCAAGGACGATGACGAAGCTTACGAATGGTTCAGGAAGTTCCTCGCTATGTGAGATCTGCGAGGAAGAGGAGACTTACGGTACCTGTTCCCTTTGCGGAAGGGCAGCTTGTAGAGCCCACATAAAGGATAATATATGCTCTTTATGTAGAATGAGTCTCTGCATGCTGTGCGGTAGAAACCTATCCGTAGGATATTGCCAATCGTGCGGTGCCTTGATCTGTGAAGAGTGTGTGGGCTATTCCAACGGATCTAAAAGAATATGTAAAGTTTGTACTAAGAAATTATAAAAACGGGGTTCAAAGGGGCGGAAGACTCGTGAGGTAAGGATGGATAGCCCCCTTTATACAAAGGGATTTTAAATACCAGCTTGATGCACCTCCTCTCAATGACGATCACCTACTGGATAAGCGTCACCGAGGCACCTCGGTTAAGGCGAGGGTCGATGAGGTGAGTCTCTGCCTCATGAGTAGCCCGTGTGGGTGACGTGGGCTCAACCCCTTCAGGGAGGGAGCGGCCCGCAGCCCCTGTGGGGCCCCGCCCTTCACCTGTGGCCAAACGCTACGGGCAAGGCGGGGGAAGGGAGCAGGAAGCCTCGCCCTCAAGGCGGGGTAGCTCACCTAGCCTTGTTAAGGAGTAACTTCTGTTCGACGCTTGCCACTAGTCTCCTGGTATATATCACCGTGTCAGGATTGATACTTATGCTATCTATTCCCTCTTTTACCAGGAACTCTGCCACCTCAGGGTAGACGCTTGGGGCTTGCCCACATATGGATACAGTTCTACCGTACCTGTGGGCTATCCTTATTAGTCTCCTCATTGATCTGAGCACTGCTGGGTCCCTCTCGTCATAATATCCCATTCTCCCGAGTATCTCCGAATCTCTGTCGACGCCAAGAGTGAGTTGTGCCAGATCGTTGCTGCCTATGCTAAAACCGTCAACAATCTTTGCAAACTGGTCAGCCATCATCACTACTGATGGTACTTCAGCCATTATCCACGCTTTGAACTCACCAGTCCTCCTCAACCCCTCTTCCCCCATTATACTCAAAGCCCTCTTGAGCTCCCATGTGGTTCTCACGAACGGGAACATCACCCATACGTTCTTTAGTCCCATTTCCTCCCTGGCCTTCCTTACCGCTCTTACCTCTAGCCTGAAGGCCGGTTCGTATTGAGGACTGATATATCTGGAGACGCCTCTCCAACCTATCATGGGATTCCTCTCCTCTGGTTCGAACTCTTCTCCACCAATTAGATTCCTGTACTCATTGGTCTTGAAATCCGAGAATCTGACCACAACAGGTCTAGGATAGATCGCTGAGGCGACTTTAGCTATTCCCTCAGCCAGTTTATTTACGAACTCCTCAGGTTTTCCTATCTTAATAAGGTAAAGTGGATGATATTTTATCCACTCACTTACAATAAATTCAATCCTCATCAATCCTATTCCGTCAAAGGGTAGATCCAAGTATTTCTCTATCATATCTGGTTGACCCAAATTCATGTAGATCTTAGTTCCAGTTACAGGGTAAAGGCTTAGGAGAACGTCTCTAGACAACCCTGTAAGGCCAGTGGATTGCTGAACTTCATGCCTAGGCTCCTCCGCTATTATCCTTCCCTCGTAAACCACTCCTCTGGTTGCGTCCACTGTTATCTCCTGCCCTGTCCTCAACAGTTTAGTAGCGTCCTTAGTGCCGACTATGGCTGGTATTCCGAGTTCTCTCGACACTATTGCAGCGTGACTCGTTATTCCCCCCTCATCGGTGATTATGGCCGAAGCGACCTTCATTACTGGTACCCAGTCTGGGTCGGTCATTCTAGTGACTAAGATCTCTCCCTTCTTGAACTCTTTAGCGTCCTTTATGTCGAGGAGAACTCTTGCCTTACCCATGGCTATCCCAGGGCTAGCTGCTAATCCTTTAACTATGACCTTCCTTTCACCGGTAGTAGCCGTGACGGGCTCCTGCCGGCTTTGCTTAGAAACCCAGAACGTCTCAGGTCTGGCCTGAACAATGAAAACGTTATCTGGGAACGTGAGATCTCCATCTATTGCCCACTCAATGTCCATTGGAACCTCGTAATGTTTCTCTATCTTTACTGCTAACTTAGCTAGCTCTATGGCCTCCTCATCCGTTATGCTCGGACTTTCACTTTCTTTACCTTGAATCTCGAGCTCCCTATTAGCCTTGAGGTGGGGATCGTAGATTATCTTTAAATTCTTCTTTGAAATTCTTCTATCTACTATCTTCAAATCATGCTTAGAGATAACTACCTCATCTGGAGTCACCATGCCTCCAACCACAGCCTCCCCGAGACCCCAAGACGATTCTATAACAATGAAGTTCCTGTCGCCATTGGCCGGGTTCAGGGTGAACATGACTCCAGAAGATCTCGAATTGACCATCTTTTGAATTACTACCGCCATCTCCATCTTAGATGGGTCTATCCCCTTCGATTTTCTGTACTCAATTGCTCTTTCGTTGAATAAGCTGGCCCAGACTAGCTTGATTTTTTCAAAGAGCTGACTTCTCTCGACATTAAGATAAGTGTCCTGTTGACCTGCAAAGCTAGCACTCTCTATGTCCTCAGCTGTCGCTGAGGATCTGACAGCTACTAGGATTTCCTTACCCACTTGCTTTACTAACTCCTCGTATGCATTTAGTGTAATTTCCTCCAAATCTGGCGGAATTTCAGCAGAAAGGATTAACTGCTTGATCCTAGAGCTCGCTGTGGCAGAGTCCTTCTCTTCTTTCAAAATAGAGATTATCTTTTCCCTCAAATTATTATAATCCAGGAAATATCTATAAGCTTTAGAGGTGAGAACAAAGCCAGGGGGTACTCTGATCCCCTGGCTAAGGAGTTCGCCGAGGTTAGCCCCCTTCCCCCCGACAAGATCTATCATTTCTTTCCTTATGTTAGAGAAAGAAAGGATACCCTCTTCTTTCACGAGTTGAGCAACCAATAAGATATCCCCATAGTCATTCCTCCCAGAACCTTAAAAATCTGCTTAGACCATCAAAATGGTAAAAAAGAGAAAAAGGTATTCGTTATAAATTATTTCGAACTGTTACCGTTCTCGGTTTTTTGTGCAGTACTAACAAATGAGGGCAGGTCTGGGAAGTTCTCCTTCATCCTCTGCTCTGCTATCGCGGTGGCCTCTTGGAGGATCTTCCTGGCCTCTGGGCTGGTCGCTGCCTGTTCGACGCTGGCGCCTGTGAAGTCTCCGGCCTCTATTATGACCTCCTGCAACGTCTCTTCTATCTCCATCAAGTCCATGCTTAGCTCTGGCATAACTCCTTTAATGGCATTCTTTAGTTCCCTCACTACGCCTATTACTGGAATGAGACTGCTGAACACATCCGATATTTCAGTCACTGTCTCGAGTCTAAGCTGGACCTGTTCTAGAGCTATCTGAACTCCAATCAATTGCTTCGTGACCTTCCTTATCTCTGCTATCTCATTGGCATACATCGCTGCTCTAGCGTTATCCTTTGACATCTGGGCCGATACTATCCTCTCGAAGAGGACTCTGTCCCTCTCCTGCATTTTAGAGATGTATAACTCCAACCTGTTTACCGTAGTCTTTAGTCTATAATTGGCCATTACCAGTTTATATCTGAGGGGCTGCTTGGGCTTGAGGGAGTTCTTTAGTTTATCTGCAATACTAGGTTCTTGCCTACCGTTCCAGCCCCTAACAAACTCTTCAACCTTACTCGTCATAAGTGCTCTAATGATTCTTATTGTTGTGTGGTTGGGTTTAAGGACTGCGAACTATAATACTTCTTAACCCAAAAGGATAACTATGAGTGAGTTTAGAGCTAGATTAGAGGGGGAGAAACTTATATTAGAATCTATTTCAGGACAGCCTCTCTTTATAAGAGAAATTATAGTGAAATACGCTCTCACAGCCTTATCTCCAGAAAATGAGCGTTTTAGGAGAATAGTATCTGATTCCATTAAGATAGGAAGCAAGCTCTCAAGGCTGGAGATACCTGTGAACGGTTTGGACGTGGTAGGAGTAGACGTTATTTATACCAGAGGAGACTTCACGCTGAGGGACGAAATACAGATCTGATCTTCTCAAAAATAGGGGTAACCTTTTTTACTACTTCTGGATCACTCCTGACTTCTTCAGGCCACTCTTTACCCATCTCCTCCTTAAACTTCCTTGTGGCATCTATGCCCATTTTGCTCCCCAAGGGGGGATTAGGAACAGTATGATCTAAGGAGTCGTTGAGAACTTGATCCACTATCATGACGTCTCTCTTCGGATCCACTGTTGTAGATATTGCGTAAAGAACCTGGTTCAAGTCATGTACGTTAACGTCGGAATCCACAATAATTATTAGTTTCAGAAAACTTAATTGTCCAGTACCCCACAGAGACATCATTAGTCTCCTAGCCTGTCCAGGATATCTCTTTCTCATGGAGAAGATCCCTATCCCAGTGAACAGTCCGTACTCAGGTAGGTTCATGTCGACGAGATCTGGGATTAGCATCCTCAGGAAAGGAAGGAATATTCGCTCCACTCCTTTTCCGATCCATGCATCCTCCAAGGGAGGCTTGCCCACAGAGGTTACTTGATATATTGGGTTCTCCCTCAAGTAAACTTTTTCCAACCTGAACACCGGGTAGTAGTCTGGGGGAGTATAGTAACCCAAGTGATCTCCAAAAGGTCCCTCAAGCCTGTTATCATTGAGATCCACATATCCTTCTAAGACCGACTCGGCATGTGAAGGGACCAATAGGCCGTTTTCCAACTCAGTGACATCTACTCCTTCTCCCCTTAATATCCCAGCGAAGAGGTACTTATCTAGGCCTGGGGGGACCGGGGAGGCAGAAGTGAAAAGTACCACAGGATCGACACCATTTACTATGGCAACTGGCATCCTGGTTATGCCCTTCTCCAGATATTTAGAGGCTGCTAAGGAACCCCTCTTTAGAGCCTGCCAGTGTATTATTGCCTCGTTCTTGTTAAGGATCTGTATCCTGTAAACGCTCAGGTTATTTACTCCAGTCTCTGGATCCTTAGTTACAACTATGGAGAAGGTCATATACCTTCCTGCGTCCTTGGGCCACGTCTTGGTCGCGGGGATCCTCTCCAAATCGAGTTCGGTCTCCTCAAAGTCAGGTCTCTTGGATCTTGGGGAATACCTACCCAACTTCAGGACGGATGGTAATGATTTCACCTTATCCAAGAAGGTGATGGGGAGCTCTCCGAATGTGGAGATGAACTCCTTGGAGATCCCCTCAAGGTCTGTGGTTCCGAAAATATCGTACATGGAGTCCATGGAGTAGAAAACGTTGGTCAAAACTTTCCACTCCTCAAAGCCCCTCACCCGCTTGAATAGTAAAGGAGGTAAGTGAGCGTACGTGGCCATTCTTCCCAACTCAGCTATCTCTAGGTCGACGCTAACCTCGTCGTCCACTTCCACTAGGAGCCCCTTCCTCCTCAAATGATCTAAGTAGTGTCGTAGATCCCTAAATACCACGTGCCTGAAGAGTACATAAAGCTTAAATTTTTTCGCAAACGTGAGATGCGTGGCTGGTGACTTCCAGTTGGAAACAGTCTAGAAGGTTTCATGCGGTGTATGGACTGTGGTTTTGAGTCTGAACTAGATCAGAAGTTGATTACGTGTCCCAGATGTGGAGGGATCCTCGAAATCAACGTTGTACTCCCTCGGGATTTCTCCTTCTCCAAACTTAGAGGGAGAGGAGTATGGAGGTACTCCGACGCCATAGCTGGCGAATACAGGAAGATAGTGACCATAAATGAAGGAGGTACTCCGCTAATAAGGTCGAGACAAGGCAACGTTTACTTTAAGTTTGAGGGGGCTAATCCTACGGGAAGCTTTAAGGACCGCGGAATGACAGTAGCGATAAGCTCGGCAGTAAATAAGGGCTATAAGATCGTCATTGCAGCCTCAACCGGTAACACCGCAGCGTCCGCGGCAGCGTACTCCGCCAGGGCAGGATTAAGAATATACTTAGTTCTCCCTAAAGAGAAGGTTGCCATAGGAAAGCTGGCCCAATCGATCTTATACGGGGCTACTATACTGGAGGTAGACGGTAGTTTCGACGTCGGAATGAAAGCGGTGATGAAATTGTACAGGGAGATGGGGACAGTATATCCCCTAAATTCCTTCAACCCGTGGAGGTTGGAGGGACAGAAGACCCTTGCCTATGAGATCGCAGAAGAAATAGGTAGCCCAGACGTCGTCTTAGTCCCTGTAGGGAACGCTGGGAACATTTATGCCATCTGGAAGGGATTTAAGGAACTACTCGAGTCAGGCGTCATATCCAAGATGCCCAGGATGATAGGGGTACAAGCTGAGGGTGCGTCACCGATAGCTAGGGCTGTAATTAACAATCTGGACGAGCCTACCTTCACAGATAACCCAGAAACTGTAGCTACAGCAATAAGAATTGGAAGGCCAGTAAATTGGAAGAAGGCAATTAAGGCCATAAAGGAGTCCAAGGGAACCGCACTTTACGTTAGCGATAACGAGATATTGGGGGCTCAAAGGGAACTCGCGAGAATGGAAGGTATAGGAGCAGAGCCTGCCTCTGCCGCTTCCTACGCTGGTTACAAGAGAGCTCTCCAAGCTGGGCTCGTGGATAAGGACGAGATCGCCGTTAACGTCTTGACAGGACATGCCCTGAAGGATCCAGATTCCATGATAAAGTCTGGGGCAAGGCGTATAGTGGTTAACCCAGACTACTTGGGAGATATAATCCTGGGTGATCTGAATGCCGATAGTTAAGATAGGAGGGTCCATACAAAAGGATGAAAAGGACTTCGACCTAATAGCGGAGAGGGTAAGATTATACTCTACCTCCCCTGAAAAGACCGTTGTAGTAACTTCAGCCATAAAGGGAGTAACAAACGAACTGATAAGGGCAACGGAGAACAGAGACAAGGCAGTAGACATAGTAGGAGAAATATACGATAGACACGTGAAGTTACTCTCCAAGACCGTAGACATCAAGGAATTCGAAAGCGCTTTCAGGGACCTTTCTAAGCTGGCAGATGAACTCTTCAGGATAGCCTGGTCTATAAGGGTCCTTGATGAGATGTCGCCCAGGGTCAGGGATTACATACTCTCCTTCGGGGAGAGGATGTCAAGCGTCCTCATGGGAGCTGTTCTCAAAAGCAGAGGTCTCGATGCTGTCAGTTACCCTGAACCTACCTTAATTACAGATGACATGTTCGGTGAGGCTAAGGTAATTGAGAACCTTTCATCTGAGGGGTCTAAGAAACTCCTGAGCATGAATAGCAGGATAGTTGTGGTACCAGGGTTCATAGGAAAAACTAAAGACGAGAGATACACGACTGTAGGGAGAGGAGGCAGTGACTACACTGCGACTCTCTTGGGCAAACTGCTCGGAATTAGACAAGTTAGGTTGATTACCGAAGTACCTGGGATAATGACTGCAGACCCCAGAAAGTTTGAGGGAGCGAAAACTATTCCCAGGCTCTCCTTGGAAGAGGCAATGGAACTGGCTCAAATGGGTGCAAAGAGGCTTCACCCAAGGACCTTTGAACCCATGTTAGATAGTGATATAGAAGTCTACATTGAGGGACTCTATGACACTGGACATACTTTGGTTAAAGGTACCTGCAACGAAGAGGACGACCTCAAGGGCATAGCTACCCTGGAGAACCTGAAGATGATCTCTGTTGAGAGCAGTAAGATAGTGGGTAAGGTCGGGTCAGCCGCCACAGTGATGGAAGAGGTGAGAAATGCTGGAGTTAACATTGTATCTCTATCTCAGCCCGCCTCAGAGACCACAATTCACATAGTAGTCGACTCCGATAACTCCAGTAAGCTGATACCTAGACTCCAGTCAATAAGAGACATAGATACTGTAGAAGTTCAGGATGTAAGCTCAGTTAGTGTAGTAGGATGCGGATTGAGGAGGAAGGAAACCTTCATGAAGGTTCTAAAGCACGCTTCCTCTTTCGAGATCATGGCTATATCCCGCGGACTGAGGAACGTTAGTGCCACCTTCGTGGTGAGGAAGGATGAAGGTTTTAACCTGGCAAAGGAGTTACACGGGGTGATAGTGGGATGGACAAGCTGAGGGTATCCCTCCTGGGCTCAACCGGAATGGTAGGCCAAAAGATGGTGAGACTCCTCTCGTCTCACCCTTTCATAGAGCTGGCCAAAGTGAGTGCCTCTCCAAACAAGGTAGGGAAGAAATACAAAGAAGCAGTTAAGTGGATAGAGGAGGGAGAGATCCCGGAAGCTGCTCAAGACCTCACGGTCGTGTCGACAAGCCCTGAGGATCACAGGGATGTGGATGTTGTTCTCTCTGCCCTCCCTAACGAGCTAGCTGAGGATGTGGAACTGAAATTGGTGAGAGAAGGGATAACTGTGGTCTCCAACTCCAGTCCATTTAGGATGGACCCTGAGATCCCTCTAATAAACCCGGAGATTAACTGGGAGCATCTGAGGCTACTGGAGACCCAAAGACAGAAGAGAGGGTGGAAGGGATTAATGGTGAAGAATCCCAACTGCACTGCAGCGATCCTGAGCATGCCTCTTAAGCCTCTCCTAAAATACGGACTGAATAAGTTAGTTATAACTACTCTTCAAGCGGTGAGTGGTGCGGGCTATAATGGTCTTCCCTTCATGTCCATAGGTAACAATGTAATACCATATATTAAGGGTGAGGAGGATAAGATACCCAAGGAGTCAGGGAAAATGTTGGGAGAACTTCAAGGAGATAAGATAGCTTACGTTAAACTAGACGCTGTGGTCACCGCAACCAGAGTGCCTGTGAAGGTAGGCCACATGGGTGTAGTGACTGCGTTGTTTAACTCCCCGGTTAATGCAGAAGAGGTCAGAAAGGAATTAATGAACTTCAGGGCATTTCCACAGGATCGAAACCTCCCCACAGCCCCCAAGCATCCAATTAGAGTCCTTGAAGGCGAGGATAGACCTCAACCTGAGATTGACGTTAAGGCCGAGGGAGGAATGGCGGTAAGTGTCGGGCGTATAAGACAGGAGGGTGACTCCATAAGATTCGTAGTCTTAGGGGATAACCTAGTAAGGGGGGCAGCTGGTATAACCATACTCACCCTCGAGGTAATGAGAGAGCTAGGTTACATATGAAGTTAGACCTTCACGTACACTCCTTTTTCAGTGATGGAAGGGAGAGCCCTAAAGTCCTCGTGGAATATGCACGGAAGTTAGATGTTATCATAGCCCTGACGGATCACGACACTAGTAAGGGAGTTAAGTGTGTGGAGGGCAGAGTGATTCCAGGACAGGAGGTGACTACACGAGAAGGGCACGTAGTTATCCTGTGTGATTTTCCTCCAGATCCTCCAACCCAACTGGAATCGCTAACGGATTACAGTAGGGAAAACTCGTGTGTGATTTTCCCTTCTCATCCCTTCGACACATTTAGAAAGGGAATTGGCAGATCGGTTTTTGAGTATAAGTTTGATGCGGTGGAGATCTTTAACTCAAAGGCACCAGGGTGGGCAAACAAGAGAGCCCTTGAGGCTTCGCTTAAGCTGAACCTACCTGGATTGGCCAACAGTGACGCCCACGTTAAGGAGGCTTTGGGTTCAGCCTATAATCTAATTGAGATAAACGAGGTGAAACCCTCCATGATCCTTGAGGAAATTAGGAAGGGTAGAGTCAAGCCAGTTGAGGTAGGACTGAAGGCAAATGCTAAGTTAAAGATTATAGAGTGGTCAATTATAAGGAGACTGGGCCTTGAGAAGAATACCGGCGGAGCTCTGCGTTAGGTGTAAAGGGGCGAAATTCCTCTGCGGTCTAACTAGCTGTCCGATCTTGGAAAGATTTAGAGCTGTAACCAATGCCGCTTCAAAAGTAAGGTTAGATGTGGGATTGCTTCAGGGCTCCACCCCACCTAGTGTCATTGTAGGAGAGAAAGGTTACCCTAAGGTGTCTCTCTCCTTTAACGTTGCCCCAGAGGTTGTAGGGGAACAGGCAAGACTATATGAAGATCCGGCGGGATGGTGGGGAAGGGCTTCCCTTCACGATATCATCAACTACAGGTCATCACTGGTATCTAACTTCTTTATGTATAGAATAAATGACGTCTGGAAGCTTTACGAAAAGGAGATATCACTTGCTACGATCTCAGAGAGACCTGTGTTATCGGAGAGTAAAGTTACGGGCAAACTTGAGACTAAGCTTAAGTTTGACGGAATAGTCATGCCCAGGGGTCCTACAGTTAAAGCTGATGATATAAGGGTAACTGAGAATCCCAAGGTACCTAAAATCCTCGATAGGTTAATCAATGACGATGTGAAGGCTAATGATGCAGTGTTGACCCTTTACAGAGGGGGAGAGGATGTATATAGGGTCGTGAGTGCGCTCTCCACAGGACTGCTGGGAACTCTGAAGAACAGAAAACTAGTTCCTACCAGGTGGGCAATAACTGCGGTAGACAGCATAGTAGGTGACTCACTTCTGAAGGAGGTCAGGGACTTACCTTGGGTCTCAGAGACGTCAGTTTTCTTTCAGGGTTACTTGGGTAATTACTTCCACATAATAATCTATCCGTCCTCGTTTTTCTCCACGTGGGTTGAGATCTGGTATCCCACTTCACTCTGGGCTGGGGAGCTCGCGATCACAGACCTGAGCGAGGACTACTGGGGTAAATACGGCACGCTTGATGGAGGCTACATGGCTGCTAGGCTCGCTGCCCTTGAGTACTTGACCAAGATTCGAAGGTCGGCTGGAGTAATGATAATAAGAGAAGTAACAGGCGAGTACTTTGCTCCCGTAGGAAATTGGCACATAAGAGAGACCGTGAGGAGAGCGTTCAACAATAGACTTGGTACCTTTCAAGGATTAGGAGAGGCGCTCGACTTAGTCCAAGGGAGGCTAAAAGATGGAAGGGTTAAACTAAGGGAGATAAGGGCTATCAAGAGAGTATTAAATCAGACGAGGATTGACTCCTTTTTCGACTCTTAAAAGAGGAGGGAGAACACCGACATGGCAGTGTAGAGCCTATTCTCAGCTTGATCCCAGACTCTGCTCCTCTTCCCGTCTATCACAGACTGTTCTACTTCCTCTCCCCTCACCGCTGGGAGACAATGCATGAATATTGAGTCCTCGGAGGTGTAACGCATGAGGTCCTCGGTAACTCTGTAATTAGAAAGTAGCTCTCTTCTCCTCTGGGCTTCAGCCTCTTGACCCATACTCACCCACACGTCTGTATATACCACCGAGACACCCCTGACGGCCTGATACGGATCCTCGAAGAACTCTATTATTGCACCTGTCTTATCTGCCTCATCCTCTATTCTCCTCATTACGTCTTGTCTAGGCCTCAGTTCCTTGGGGGAGGCTATCCTCAGCTCCAAGCCCATCTTAGCCGTAAAGGCCATTAGACTAACTAAAACGTTGTCGCCTCCATCCCCCACAAAGGCCATAGGTCTCTTGAGGGTACCGAATGTCTCCCTTATGGTCATGAAGTCCGTTAGGGCCTGAAGAGGATGAGAGAGGTCGCTCAATAGATTCACCACAGGTCTTCCTGAATATTGGGCGAGCTTTACCAAACTCTCGTGTCTCAGCACACGGGCCCCAATGCCGTGGACCATCCTCCCCAAGACCCTCGCCGTGTCCTCTATTGGCTCTCCTCTAGAGAGCTGGATATCGTTCTTAGTGAGTACCACTGTAGTACCCCCCAGCATCGTCACTGCCAACTCGGAGCTCACCCTCGTCCTGGTGCTAGGTTTCTCAAAGAGGAGGGCGATCCTCTTGCCATCCAGGGACTTAGGAATGGAATTTATGAGAACCCTCTCCTTCATCGAGAAGGAGACGTCGAGCATCTTCTGAATCTCCCAAGAGTCGAAGTCTAGAAGGCAGAGTAGACTTTTACCTTTTAACATCGTTTTTAAGTGAATGGTACAGAATTAAAAGTATGAGCGGGATCTCGGCCCTTGAGGAGACGACCAGGCCAAAACAGGGAAATAGGCCTAGTTACGATGAGGCTCACGTTGTCTGGGCGCTGAATCTAATAGGCTCTGAACCGCCTTTGGGTAGACTCTCGCTTATGAAAAGGTTAGGACTAGGGGAGGCTTCCGTGAAAACAATGCTCAAAAGGTTAAGGGAGTCGGGTCTGATCAAAGTGGATCGTGTCGGTGGGGCCGAGCTCACTGATAAGGGGAAGTCCATCGTCGAGGAGTGGAAGAGGGACGTAACGATATCCACTTCAACCATCAACTCTCTCGGGTGGGACGGAGTCAAGGTAGTCATAAGGAAAGGAGAGCGTTTGGTAACTAGGCTAGGGGTGATAAACCTAAGAGACTCCATAATCAGGCTGGGAGCAGAAGCGGTACTGATTGTGGTTAAGACTCAGACTGGAGTGGAGATACCTCCCAAGACCGAGGAGTTCACCATAAGGTCTCTCCTGGACGAAGTGAAGAGGGATACAGAGTATGTCCCCCCTGGGGACTTAATCGTCTATTTGATTCCAAAGGACTTACACTTGGCATATAAGGTGGGGCTGTATCTCCTGAGCCATGAGGATAGGACTGATAATTAACCCGTTTGCTGGGGCTGGAGGAAGAATAGGACATAAGGGTAGTGATGACCTGAGAATTGAGAATCCAGAGCTCCGCGCTAGAGTGAGCAGGTTCCTCTCTACTGCCCCAGAAGGGCTTTACCTAGTTCCCAGAGGGAAAATGGGAGAGTATTTTGTGGTCAACTCAGGAAAGGAATATCGCCTACTGAGATCTGGGAGGGACGACTCCACGAGAGAGGACACCATAAGGGCGGTGAGGGAGCTGAGATCAACAGGGGTAGATATAATAGTTTTCGCAGGAGGAGACGGTACAGCTAGGGATGTGGCTGAAGCGTTGGAGAGTAGCGAGATACCTATCCTAGGAGTCCCAACAGGAGTGAAGATGCACAGTGGAGTTTTTGCCTCTACTCCTGAGGCAGCTGGGATTCTCCTGAAGTATTTTGAGCAGGGTAGAACTGAAATCACGAGGGGAGAGATATTGGACATCGATGAAGACGCATATAGGAGAGGTGAATATATTGTTAGGCTATATTATATTGTAAATACAATAAAATTCCAAAATCTCTTAGTCAGTGGTAAGGAGGAGTACAGTTTCCAGGAGGATCTAAACGAGATTGCCCAGTATTTTCTCGACGAGTTCCTCAAAGAGGACGTATATTACGTTCTGGGGCCTGGGGCCACGGTTAAGTCCATTGAGAAGATGTTAGGTTACTATCCCAACTTTTTGAGTACAGATCTGTTTCTAGGGAGAAAGCCTATAAAATTTAATGTAAATTACCAAGACCTTTTGAGATTAACCGGGGAGTTAAACCCCGTGAAACTTGTGCTCACCCCGATAGGAGGTCAAGGCTTCGTGATAGGCAGAGGGAACCAGGAGATAGGGCCCGGAGTCCTGACGAGGGTTTCTAGAGACGATATAGTGATTCTGTCATCTCGCATTAAGCTGTCCAAGATAGAGTGCCTCAGGTTTGATACTGGTTCTCCAGACCTAGACAGGAAATATGAGGGAGTGTATAAGGTGATTGTAGGATACGATCAGTTCATGGCCGTCAGAACGTGTAGTATCACTTAGCCAAAAATTCATGATATTACTCACGGGACAATTTCACTATATCATTAAATAAAGAAAGACTACAAAGGATTTCCGTGAAAGACGAAGAGGCCCACATTGACCTTCAGGGACAGGAACGTGCCGAGTATAAGGGGTCTCCTAGGTCCAAATTAATGGAGGCCATCCTGGTACTCCTCCACGCAAGACCTTTGAGGACCTCGGAGATAGCCTCTAATCTAGGTTATGATACTAAATATGTGAGCAGTTATCTAAGTTACTGGAGAAAAAAGGGCCTCGTTTATCAAGAGGGGGGAAGGTGGTACTTGACCCCCCAAGGGGAGGGAACAGCGGTATCGGTGTTAGAGTCGTTCTCCAACTCTAGGTTCAAGGAGATGCTGGTCATAGCAAAACAGATGCTCTCTGGAAATGTTAGAGACTCAATAAACCACAAAGATGAACAAAGGAGAAAAGACTCGGAGAAGGAAGTTTTGTCGTTTATTGAGTCAAAAACCAGATCTAACCTCAATAAATCACAAAAGAGGGATCCCACGGTTTGTCTAAACGAGATAACCGCAAAGTTAACTGAGGAAGAAAAAGAAATTCTTTTATTCTTATTAGAAAGATATAAACAATGGGGATCTACCTACGTCTACTTAGATCAGCTTCAAGAGGAATACAAGGCAGATATGGGGTGGCTCTTCAAGGTCATCCGTTCCCTGCAGACCAAGCGGTTAATGTACCTCTACAACGATCCTAAACTTGGCTTTAGGGTCGGCTTTTCTCAGAACCTAAAGAGACTTCTGGAGAAGTGTGAGTAGAGGCTTCAAGATCTAAAGGTCACGTGATCTAGTCGTTTCATGAAGGCGGGTTTGTGTTAATATTTCCTCTACAGGGTCTGCCTTCTTTTGTTTTAATGTGATTTGATTCAGGATAGTTTATACAAACCGAGAATGTTTTCGTGACGTCATTTTGACAAAAAAGAGAGCTGAAGTAGTAGTAATGTATATAACTGATAGTTAGGGAAAGATGGTTAAACAAGAGGTGTAATAATTTGTCATCACCAAACAAATCCATAAAGATGTCAGAGGAAGAGATCGATAAGGCTTTACAAAAGGCCGAAAAGGAGGCGGAGAAGAAGGATCATAAGAAGATCTGGGTAGAAAAAATGGTGAAGAGTGCTAAAACCTATTACAAAGTTTGTCCGTACTTTGATAAGAAGACTTCAAAGTGCTTCCTGTCGCTCAATAATAAATGTAATAGAGATGGAAAATACGAGAATTGTCCAGTATTTATGGACTTTCTGGACACTAAATATCAAGAGTTTACGTCCAAAAAGAAGATACTTCCATTGGACTTTCTAGATCTGGCGCAGTCAGTGTGATAAGGCGAGGCGTGACCTTCAAAGTGGCCAGGAAGAAAAGAGAGGAAGAAGAGGAGGAATCGTCTGGAGAGGAGGCAGGAGCCAAGAAGAGTAAGAAGGAGAAATACGTAGATCCGGAAAAACTCCTAGAAGAGTACTTGGAAGAAGTAAAGCTTGGCCTTAACTTATCCTATCTCAACCTCGATAGGGACGTCTTCAGGGATATAATAAAGGAGCCCTTCATTGCTGCGGTGGGTCAGGTTAAGACAAAGCCTAAGGTGAGAACCATAGTCAATAGACTTAACGCTTCTGGGGACGCTTTGCTTGAGTATATCGCAGCCAAGCTACTCCAGACCATCTCCTTGAGCAAGATGAGCGATGAGCAGTTTGAATTCGTGGTTTACCATGTGGGGAAATTAGTGAACGAGTTGGCTGCGACGCTCTATGCAGAAGCCAAGAGGAGGAATAGGCCAGATCTTATAGACTTTATGAGGAGTTTATGGAACCAATCCAGCTCCCTGAGGTCTCCAGTCACCTGTCCCAAATGCGGGTTCAGGGCAATAATGCCGGACCTGAGTTGTAAGGTATGTGGTTACGTGATGCAAATGAGGGAGTTGAAAGACAACCTGCACCTCATGGAGCAACTAAAGGATATGGCCTCCACTAATCCCGAGGAGTTTAAGGAGATAGTGAGTTCTGGCTACCTCTTTTACGGAAGTTTGGGTCCCTCTGCCCCATCTAGGTTTAAGGCTGAAAGTGGCGAAATTTACTACGAGGTAATCCTCACTGCACAAGAGAAAGATCAACTTCGCAAGCTTTACAGTAGTCTCCAGCAGAGATGATGGCTCCACACCTCCTACATCTCGGGAACAATCTCGTGAGCTCCTCCACAGATGGGGAGAACGTGTGAAAGACCTCGTTATCAGGGAACCTATCATGAGACCAAGACAGGATGGAGTCGAACAAGGAATCCCCTGTGATTAACCGGGGAGTTAACTCGGAGAAACCCCTCAGCTCGGTGTAGGGGGTGTTGTAAAGTAAATTCAGGACGGTCTTTTCTCCCACGTTCACCCTAAGACCGTAAAGGTTTAGGTAAGCTCCATTTAAGGATCGAGTGGAGGAATAGATAAGATATGCTAAGTAGAAGTCTGCAGTGAGAGGGAAGACAAAGTATCTGTTTTCAGACTCCAGAACTTTAACAACCAGCTCGTGGATGGTGGAGTTAATATCAGGTTCACCAGTTATTACCTCTTTCCTGAGGGATACGTTACAGGGCTCACATACTTTTCTTATCAGATTTGCAAGGATCTCCCCAACCCCTGAATAGAACTCAGGTGACAGTATGGTGAGTGATGAATTCCTGAGATCTACTTCACTCCTCACTAGATTCCTTTTTACCCTATGTATGATCTCATCTCTGGAGCACCTCAAACACATTGGTTTACCGCTAATCAATAACGAGAATTCGTTTCCGCACTTAATGCACTTCACGTTATTGGTCATGTATATCGTTTGGCAAATTAAACTTTCTGAAGGACTCTTAGGTCGCTGGCCCTTGCAAGGGCCTTAATTTAGAGATCAGCAAAATTTATATATAAGCGATCTGAATGGACATCAGAAAAGGTGATATTGAATGGCTGGAGTTCCAGTTCTTCTGTTCAAGGAAGGGACTTCGAGGTCCACAGGGAGAGACGCATTAAGGAATAACATTCTAGCTGCAAGAACCTTAGCTGAGATGCTTAGATCGAGTCTCGGTCCTAAGGGTCTAGATAAGATGCTCATCGATAGTTTTGGAGACGTGACCATAACCAACGACGGTGCAACCATAGTAAAAGAGATGGAGATCCAACACCCAGCAGCTAAACTGCTGGTAGAGGCTGCAAAGGCCCAAGACGCCGAGGTAGGAGATGGGACGACTAGTGCAGTTGTATTGGCCGGTCTCCTTTTGGAGAAGGCCGAGAACCTGTTGGATCAGAACATCCATCCGACCATAATCATTGAGGGATATAAGAAGGCTTTTAATAAGGCTCTCGAGCTACTCCCTCAGCTGTCCACTAGGATTGATGTAAGGGATCTTAATTCCCCCACCGTGAGGGCCAACCTAAAGAAGATAGTCTATACGACCATGGCCAGCAAGTTCGTCGCAGAGGCAGAGTCAGAGATGAACAAGATGATAGACATAATCATTGAGGCTGTGTCTAAGGTTGCCGAGCCTCTTCCCAACGGAGGCTATAATGTGAGCTTGGATCTAGTCAAGATAGACAAGAAGAAGGGAGGTACTATAAGTGATAGCATGCTAGTGCACGGTCTAGTCCTGGATAAGGAGGTAGTACATCCTGGGATGCCCAAGAGGGTGGAAAAGGCAAAGATTGCAGTCTTGGATGCAGCCCTTGAAGTGGAGAAGCCTGAGATATCGGCTAAGATAAGCATCACTAGTCCGGATCAGATAAAGGCCTTCCTAGATGAAGAGACCAAGTACCTCAAGGAAATGGTAGACAAGTTAGCGTCGATAGGCGCTAACGTGGTCGTCTGTCAGAAAGGTATAGACGACATAGCACAGCACTTCCTCGCCAAGAAAGGAATAATGGCCGTGAGGAGGGTTAAGAGGAGCGACATTGAGAAGTTGGAGAAGGCACTAGGGGCAAGGATAATAAGCAGCATTAAGGACGCGACGCCAGAGGATCTAGGCTATGCTGAGCTAGTTGAGGAGAGGAAGGTAGGCAATGATAAGATGGTATTTATTGAGGGAGCCAAGAACCCGAGGGCGGTGAACATCCTGCTCAGGGGTTCCAACGATATGGCACTGGATGAGGCTGAGAGGAGCATCAACGACGCCCTTCACTCATTAAGGAACATCTTACTAGAGCCCATGATAGTACCTGGAGGAGGCGCTATAGAGATAGAGCTAGCCATGAAACTCAGGGAATATGCGAGGACTGTAGGAGGGAAGGAACAGCTAGCAGTGGAAGCCTACGCTGATGCTCTAGAGGAAATCCCATCCATTCTTGCTGAGACAGCCGGCATGGAGCCCATCAACGCCGTAATGGACCTGAGGGCCAGGCACGTGAAGGGAATTAGCAATGCGGGAGTTGATGTAATAAACGGAAAGATAATAGACGATACCTTCTCTATAAACGTGTTAGAGCCAGTTAGAGTTAAGAGGCAAGTACTAAAGAGTGCTACAGAGGCAGCGACTTCTGTACTCAAGATAGACGATCTAATAGCTGCATCTCAACTAAAGTCAGAGGGAAAGGGAGAGGGAAAGGGTAAGACAGGCCAAGGAGAAGAAGGAGAAGGCGGGGCCGGTTCCACCCCTTCATTCGGCTAAATAGTTAGAATTTTTTGTACATTAAAAGAGACTCCGATTCCTCAAGATCTTTATAGCCATCTATTTCCTCCAATACCTTCTTCGCTGCAGACTTTATTTCTGGGTCTGTGTAACCATTTATGACTTCTTGTAACAACTTTTTTGTTAGTTCGACTCCCAGAACCAGAACTAGTTCGGTAAACTCAGGACTCCTGAAGTACTCCACTAATCTCTTTGGATCCCCACCCGACGATGAGAACTTGAACTTGGTTTCTGCCTTAGCTAACAATCTCCTCACGTCATCTAACCTCTTCAGATCTAACGTGGTCGGCGACAGAACTTTGTTAGCTATATTCCTCAGAAAATCCGGTTCTCCCAAACTCTTATCGCCTATTGAGGTTATTCTGTCGGCATCTATAAAAGGATTAATACAGAGGAAACACGAAGTTGACCTTCCTTCAACAACATTTAAAAGTAGAACGTCCAATTACTTACTAGTGATTGACTTGAGCACCAAGAGTAAGAAGACGAAGAAGACGAAAGGAGAGGAAGGTGAAGTAGAGAGGAAGCTGAAGGTGGTTTACTCCGATAGGGACGTAGTTGTGATGACCGCGCCCAACGAAGAAGAGCTCAAACAGATACTCTTGGATCTTTTATCTGAGAAACCCATGAACCTGAAGGAGCTCCACAGTAAACTCTCAGGTATAGCCAGCGAAGATAAAATAAGGAGGGCTTTAGCCAGCCTGTCCGAGACCAGGCAAGTGACACTTTTGGATGACGGGAAATACGCTAAGCTGGGAACCGACTAAAATCACGACGTTCTGATGGGGCACGTTTGCCAATACTTGTTACACAGTTGGGCATTACTGACTGTTAGTACCCTAGACAACACGGAACAGAAGGCCACGTGCCCCTTCTCGGTCCTGACCAGTCTGTAATTCTCACATGAACTCTCCACAACACTTGCCAAAATGTTCACCCTGGGGTAAAACTTCAGTTCCAGTTCTACGTTCTCCTGAAAGGAGAGCAGACCTTCTCTCTCCTCTCCCTTGTCCTGATAGAGCCTACAGCCTTTGTAGGTCTTAAAGCACCTGTTGGGACTTACTACACTATCTGAGGGTGTGTCGAGGAGGGGAGACGTACAAAAACCGTTCTTATAGTAGGGGCAAATATCACGTCTCTGCAACTTCCCTCACTATTAGATGTATCCCAACAACCTCAGACTCTCCCTCCCATTGGGGGACATGAAGTCTGTTTACCCTTATCATATCCACGTTAGAGAGGGAACTCACTAGCTCCCTTATATCCTTTTCAGACACGTGGGTTTTACCTGTAAAGTCTTCTACGACTAGTATTTCTGCAACTCTCTTCATGTAGTAACTCTTAGCCCTCCAAAGAGTTAAAAGCGTATTTGCATATTGCACAACGTGGACGTCCTAGGAAGAGTCAAGAGGGAGATAGCTTCTCAATTGGCCCCTCAACTAGGGGTTCAGGTGGAGAGGTTGATCGCAGTAATGGAGTATCCACCTCGAGACCAAATAGGTGACCTGGCAATTCCTCTTCCCGCATTGGGTGTAAAGGGTCAAGTCAGCTTAACCCTCAACTCCAGTTACGTAAGGTCCTACTCTCAGGACGGACCCTTCCTCAACGTTAAGTTGAGGGAGGATGCAATCTTTAGGGAGATCTTTTCCTCAATTGGGGAGGATTACGGCCTCGACAAGGTTGAGAGGCCCATGAGGATAGTGGTAGAGCACACCAGTGCCAACCCCATTCACCCGCTCCATATAGGCCATCTGAGGAACGCCATAATCGGCGATGCCCTAGTTAGACTCACTAGGGCGAGGGGACACGCAGTAACGGCGAGGTTCTACGTCAATGATAGTGGTAGACAGGTCGCAATCCTCATATATGGCTTATCTAAGCTGGGATATCCAGACCCTCCAGCTGGCGAGAAGAAAGATCAATGGGCAGGAGTCATATACGCAATGACCAACATAATCTTGGAAATAAGGGCAATATCAGAGGAATTGAAAGGCGCTACAGAGGAGGAATACCGCGAAAAGGTTACTAAGAGGGACGAGCTAGTAGCGTTGGCTGCCGAAATTAGGTCCAGAAATCCCCCTTTCTTTGACAGGATAGCAGAGGGAATTAAGAACGAGGAGGACCCAGAGGCTAAAATAGCTGAGATAATAAGGAAGTACGAAGAGGGAGACCCAGAGACTAGGAAGATAGTCAGAAAATACGTAGACATGGTACTCGACGGGTTTAGGGAGAGTCTCGGTAAGTTGAGGACAGAATTTGATCATTTCGATTATGAGAGTGACCTCCTCTGGTCAGGAGAAGTCAGATCCATTCTGAGGAATGCTCTCTCCTCTCAGGCTAGGATAGAGTACAAGGGGACTCAGGCACTAGATCTCAACAGGTATATGGACGAGGAAACCAGGAGAGAGTTACGTATTCCAGAGGGACTCGAAATACCTCCTCTGGTACTAATGAGAGCCGATGGTACCACCCTCTACACGCTCAGGGATATCGCCTACACCATTAGAAAGTTCGTCTCCCCTAAGGCCGATCTGGTGATAAACGTCATAGCTGAGCAACAGACGGTCCCCCAAATACAGCTGAGGGCGGCTCTCTACATACTTGGATACCCAGATCTAGCCAGGAACCTGATCCACTACTCCTATAGTATGGTTACACTCCAAGGAATGAAGATGAGCGGTAGGTTGGGGAGATACATCTCCCTAGACGAGGTTTATGAGAGGGTGAGACAAGCAGTCCTAGAGAAAATGAAGGAGAAGGGCGACGGGGAAGGGGTGGATAAGATAGTCAACGGTGCCATAAGGTATGCTATTCTCTCGGTGTCAGCAGATAAGCCAATAACCTTTAACATAGGTAGAGTAACCAACTTCGAGGAGAACAGTGGCCCGTATCTACAGTACACTTATGTGAGGGCCTATAACATTCTTTCCAAATACGGAGGAAGAATAGACGTTAATGGGGTGAGTTACGAAGACTTAGTGAACGAAAAGAGGAAACTCCTCTTCATCATTGCAAAGTTTCCCGAAACTTTCAGGAACGCTGCGGACAACTTAGAGCCAGAATTGCTGACCTCTTATCTGAGGCAGTTAAGCGATGTCTTTAACGTGTGGTATGATAAGGAGAGAGTAATACAGGAGCCAGATGAGGGAAAGAGAATGACCAGACTCAACTTGGTGAAGGGAGTGGAAACGGTGCTTAGGAATGGCCTTAAGGTTCTAGGTATAGACTCATTAACTAAAATGTGAAAGTTAAAGAGGACCCGTAGCTTAGCCAGGATAGAGCGCAGGCCTCCGGAGCCTGCGGTCCCGGGTTCGAATCCCGGCGGGTCCGTAGTGGGGGGTACCCCCACACCCCCAATGCTATTTTTCAATTTTTCGTAAGTTTCGACTACGTCAGCTAAGGGACCGACGTAACGCTCTTTTACCTCACCGTTCACATTCTCTAATTTACAAACATAATACCGACCTTTTCTTTCGCGTAAAATATAGTCGCCGGATTTATAACGACGTTGCTTATCGCCCATTTTACCGCTTAGTATTATAGTTGCCAAAACGCGTTTGTAAGCGTTGGCAACCCGTCAATTTTTGCCGTCAAAATGCGTGAAGTTGAAAGAAGACGGCAAAGAATCCTTAATAACACAAAAAATTGAATACTCATTCCATATCCCCATATAGAACGTTAACTTCATTCTCAAACTCCTCTAACGCTTCTTTCAGCACACGCTCCGCTCTCCTTCCTAGTATGCGTACTAATTCCTCACACCTATCATCGCTTATTACGCCTTTCTCCTTTGACTTGAACCCATTTATCCCCGAATTGGATTTGTGTGGGCATATTCGTACGCTTAATTAAACAATATATTACACGCATATTTAAATACTTCGCCCGAAATATTTATATAAAGATTCGTAAGAATAGTTACCTATGAAACCAAGAGTTCACAAAGGTGGTAAGCCTGGACAAGAAACATTTTACCTAAATGTACCGCGTGAGATAGTAACGTCACTCGATATTAAGCCAGATGACGAATTTGAACTTAAAGTAGAAACTAGAGAAGGCGAAATCACGTTGTGTTATAAACGAGTAAAGAAATAGAATTAGTCGACAAACAACGAAAATAAAATCATTTTAAGGCGTTTGCGCGGAGAAAACATCGTTATGTACTTTATATAAATCATTAAATAATTGAGAATTTCATAGGAGATTGAAGAAATTTACGTCGTTGCCTTTCGTCATTTCACGTTGAAATCATATCGAGATGAAGAGGGCGATTCAGGGCTCCATTGCGATTTCTATTTGTTTCTATAGAATGAAAGTGACTTAATTGATCCTACATCAGTACACGAAAAGGGGACGAGCGCTAGGTCATAACATGAGACACTCATTCAATCACGTGGTGACCTCGCTCGTCCCCGAGTTACTTGGGAAGGACGCACCATTAAATGAAACGGCTGAGATCGAGAGGAGGGCCCTGGAGGAGGCGGAGAGGACCTCCCCCAGGTACGCCAGGGGGAAGGAGGTGAGGAGGAGGGGTTACGCCAGG
>Ga0208313_100002_pt1 | contig 184333 bp, 178 predicted proteins | sample OSP_15_2_FD_187142 | JGI IMG/M metagenome (GOLD analysis project Ga0208313, IMG submission 187142) | Extremophilic microbial mat communities from Yellowstone National Park, USA - OSPB_Slides-mat_host_7_15 (SPAdes) (version 2) | ecosystem: Environmental > Aquatic > Thermal springs > Hot (42-90C)... | reverse complement strand
TACTAATACATCCATGTCTTCCCTGCCACCAGCGTGTAGGTATACTTTATCGCATAAAAAAGTTGTTTTTAAGGGAATTTCTAATAATTCTTCAATAGAAGTAGCAAAGTGACGGCCTCTAAAATCACACTCGAAACAACCACTGCCATTACACTCTGGACATATCCATTTGATCTGTGAAATATATTTGACAAGTTTAGTGTAATTTCCCTCAATATAAATAGGTCGTGATTCAACATAAACCTTACCTGCTTCACTAAAGATTATAAACAAATCGGGATTGCTGATTTGCGCTCTTTTACCAGAAACTTTTTCTAATTGTAATAAAAGTTCTTTTTTAAACTCTTTTTTAAAAATACGTCTCAATTCTTCTATTTCTTGGCTTTTTTGTTTTATTAATTTTAGTCCAATCCAAAAAGTGTCCCATTCATATTTATTCTGGTTTATTTTTTGAAGAGCATTATTTATCAACTCTTCTTTTTTTAATCTCAATCCTCTACAAACAGGACATCTTCTTTGCGACTCGATAGAAACTTGGGTTGTATCGATAGTCTTTTTACTACATAAATCACAAACTTCTCCTATCTTAATATTTTGATTTATCAAACCTTATATGCACCACCCAGTTTCTTAATAAAGTTTCTATTTCTTTTTAAAATCTTAATTTGACTTTTCATTAATTCATATCTTTTTAAGAGTGATCGAACGTCTTCTGGTTTTGTGCCCGAACCTATTGCAATTCTTCTTATGCGCGAACCATTTAGTAAGGCGGGGTTAAGTTTCTCCTCTTTTGTCATCGAAGACAAAATTACTTTCCATCTTTTTATTTCATTGTCGGCGTTTTTAACAAGTTCCGCTGGCAAAGAGGATAGACCAGGCAATAGTCCGAGAATCTTCGAGAAAGAGCCAAGTTTTACCATCGATTCAATTTGATATTCGAAATCTAGAAGTGTAAGTTTACCTGTTGAAACTATTTCTTCAAATCTTTTTTCATTTATTTCGGCTTCTTTTACTTTTTCAATTAATGACTTTAAATCGCCTAAACCGAGTAACCTACTAACAAAAGATTGTGCGTCAAAGAGTTCTAAGTCGTCAATTCCTTCACCAGTTCCAATAAAACGAATTTTAGCGTTTGTAGCGGCAACTGCAGAAAGGGCTCCACCACCTTTTGCCGATCCATCCAACTTAGTGATTATTATTGAGGCAATAGTCACGGCTTTCGAAAAAGCTTCAGCCTGCGATTTAGCTTGCTGGCCTATTGTCGCATCTATTACCAAAAAGACTTCATCAGGCTTTATCTGATCTACTATTTTTTTCATTTCATCCATTAAGCTTTTTTCGTCTTTGTGCCGCCCTGCGGTGTCAATGAGAGCTATATGGTAGCCTTGTTTTTTGAAAAACTCTAATCCCTCTTTAATTATCGTCAATGAATCGCTCTCAGATGTATAGACGTTTACATTTATTTTTTGACCTAATTGCACTAATTGGTCTTTGGCACCTGGCCTGTAAGTGTCCGCCGCTATCATTCCTACTTTGTAACCCTTTTTAGAATAAAACTTAGCAAGTTTTGCGGCCGTCGTCGTTTTTCCTGAACCTTGTAATCCCACCAAAAGAATTGTATAGAGTCTATCTTTCTTGGGCCAGTTAAGTTGTGTTTTTTCGCCGCCTAGAAGATTAACCAGTTCATCGTAAATAATTTTTATAAGAAAGTCTCTTTTCGTGATTCCCGTAGGTGGCTGTTCTTGTTTAATCCTTTTTTTAATAGTTTCGCCAAGTTTTACTACAAGATCCAAGTTAACATCGGCTTTAATCAATGCTTTTTCTATTTCGTTCACAGTTTGAAGTATTGTCGTTTCATCTAAGTCTGGATGTCTACTTATTTTATCAAGAATTTTTCTAAGACCTGTACCCAAGCTTTCTAAAAAAGACACGTCTACCCCTCACCTCTCATAATCCACTTCATAAATTTCAGTTTTTCCTAGCTCGATCATCGGGGTTATATGTTTTTCATTTCTTTCTCATGATTTTTCTTCTTCCTAATATCACCCAATATTCAACTTCATCTCCCTGTTTGAGCTGTCCTGATACCTCTTCGTCTACGCTTGCCTCAAAGGTTTCGAACGATTGTAGATCCATAACTTGGTAAGTGTTATTGCCTAATGCGGCTATTAGTTGACCCGTTCTTTTTTCAATAATTGGAACATCAATTCTTGCGTCCACTGGACTTACAATACTTCTTTTCGTACCATCAAAGACTCCTATTGCGACTATTCTTGCCTTTGCACTACCATGCTTACCAGGTTTACTTTTCTCTATACTTACTATTCTGCAAGGTTCGCCGTCGATTATACAGTATCCCCCTTCTTTTAAATCCCCGATTTCAACTGGTTTGCTCATTGTTTCCCGAAATTATATGTATAACTCCGATTTATTTTTGTTGCATACATTCTATCGATCTAAATAACGCTCCATAAAAAATCCTTTCAAACTATCGCTACAAAGGAATGGGATTATGTCTGGATAAGGCGTGTGGCAGTGCGCACATCAGCACGTGCCGAGCTTTGTTCTCTAAAAAAGTGTAAAAGACGCTATGCAACGCGTGTCTGGATAAGCATCCACGCGTATCACACTAGTACCGCCATACAGCGTTGGTTGAGACCAGAGACTTGAATGTTGCAAAAGACCCTATCTGCATGTACAAATGAGGTAATCGAGTTACAAAGTGCAAAGGGCACACGCGGTTTTGGAAGCGTGCGTTACTCATCGCAATATATTAGGATTATGCATAGAGAGCACAACCAGTTTACTTCTTCTGAAAGTTTTCGTGATATGGGGACACTGAACTAAACGGGTAGCCACATTTATAGGTTGACTACGACTCAGTTTGGAGTTTACCTTTAACATTCCAAATCCAACGCGATAAAAGAAGCACTTACGGCACTCAGATTCAACCTCACTTTGAGTCCACTTCTCTACTCTTCGAAACACAGTCACACATTTGAAGAACTTCAAGCTCTAAGTTCTAAAAGCGTTGAATGAAACACTCATGATGTTGGTTTTGAATCATCATTCTACACAATTTTAAATTCTTAAAAAAGGGGAATTTGTTAATTCTACATTGATTGAATCTTAAAGCGCGATGTCCACTATGTTTTAGACAGCATCATTAATTCAGTTAAATGCGCTTAATTATTAACCCTTACGAAACCGTTTTTTAATCGAGTTTAGTTGCAATGTTTTTAAGTCTTTCTTCAAGCTTGAGTTCTTCAGCTATAATTGCAACAGTTTTTGGCACGTAGTTTCTCCATTCAGGATTGCCTACAAGCATCAATTTACGTATGTTCGTTCCCGAACATTTTTCGCGCAAATAAAGATTTGGACGTTTTACGTGATAGCCTAATTCTTCAAACAATGTTTTCACAAGCGAATTGCCTGTATACACTATGCTAAAAGGAGGCGAATATGTTTTCACATGCATCGGCCAAATGGAATTATACTGAATGTCAGGGACTGTTATGATATAAATTCTTGATAGTTCAAGTTTTTCTTCAACAAGTGTTTTATGAATCATATAAACACGCTCACCAGCAGTCAGAGGATTTTCGAGTGTATGACTCGCCTGTGCGCTACCGATTGCTATAACAATTTCTTGATTTTCATCAAGAATTTGCTTTATTGCGTAAATATGTCCAGTATGCAAAGGTTGAAATCTACCGATTAATATTGCCCTTCTGTCACCTGAAGAAAACAATTTCATCACCTTCCTTTAACTGTAACACCTTATTAGCAGAACTTTGATTAATTGCGATTTCATAAAAACCCTCACTGCCTTCAATAAGTAGTAATTCGTCCTTTCTTCCTTCAGCATATGTCTTACATTGTCTTATTCTAAATCTTTTGTTCTTCGCAACAAGTTGTACGCTTTCTTCTTTTAGTACTCCATTTGGTATATTGGTAATAAGATTACCAAATATATCTACATAAATTATCGAACCCTTTATTGAAGTCGATTCTAATTTAAATTCAGGGAATTTTAAACGAACTAAAGATGTTTTAGGCGTCTTTATGAAAAAAGCGTCAATTCCTTCGCCATTTATTATTTGAGCTACTAATGGGGCAAAAATGTCTCTCGCATGAAAAGTTTTAGAGGCTCCTTCGAAACTAGTGATGTAATAGTAAATATCACCAGCAAACCACTCAAGCGCATGGCTTAATACTCCATTATCAGGAGCAACAAATATGCCATTGTTTTCTGTTTTAAAAACTACAATTTTTCTATCTGTTCCTACCGTTGGATCAACGACCACTAGATGAATAGTGTCTTTTCCCATATGTTTAGCGGATACGGCACATAAGTATGCAGCTTTTGCAATGTTTTGTCTTTCCACATTATGTGAAACGTCAAGAAACACGACTGGTTTTTTTGATCTATTTAAAATCACAGCCTTTGTCACGGCAACATAGTGGTCATTCAGACCGAAGTCTGTAGTCATTGCTACTTTTACAAAACTCATGATTGTTTCGAAATATCTCAATAGATTTTAAAGTTCAACTGCAAGCATCACTTTATGAGGTGGTATAGCTTCATAACTAATACAAAATTTGCCTTAATCACTTCTTTGAGCAGGTAAAAGCTTATTTGTTTGCGAAAAATGAGCTTAGAACCGCTTATGAACGCTCAGAATCTTTTTTCTCATATTGGACAAAGTAAGATTTTTAAAAATAGAGCTGTACTAGTTTCTGATTTTGTACCAGTCCATCTTCCTCACAGAGAGACAGAAATTAAGCGGTTAGTGCAAATATTAAGTCCTGCATTATGGCAGAGCAGACCAAACAATGTATTTATTTATGGTCTTACTGGTACAGGAAAAACAGCTGTAGTCAGACATGTATTAGGGATGCTCGCTGAAGAGTCTAAGCGAAGAAACGTAGATGTGGGAATTGTTTATATCAACGCAAAAAAGGACGACACAAGTTATCGTGTTCTCTTTCAGATAGGCAGACAATTAAATCTTAACTTACCTTTTACTGGATTATCAGTTTCTGAAGTTTATTTTAGGATAGTAGATCACATGGAAAAGCTAAAAAAAGTCGTTATAATTTCGATAGACGAAATTGATTATTTAGTTAGGGATACAAATAGCAATTTGCTTTATAAACTTACTAGAATTAACAGTGATCTAAGTAATTCCCAAGTAACACTAATAGGAATAACAAACGACACAAAAGCTCTGGAATATTTAGATCCTCGCGTAAAGAGTAGTTTGGGAGAAGAAGAGCTAGTTTTTGCCCCATATAATGCAGATCAGTTAAAAGACATACTTTATTCACGGTGCAACGACGCATTTTTTGAAAATGTGTTGGAAGAAAACGTTGTGCCGTATATTGCAGCATTAGCCGCAAAAGATCATGGTGATGCAAGAAAAGCTGTTGATTTATTACGAAAGGCTGGCGAGGTAGCTGAAAGAGAAGGAAGAGACAAAGTTTCAACAGAAGACGTAAAAGAAGCATTAAAAGAAATCGAAGTGGACACAGCTTTAGAAGTTGTGACTAAACTTCCTTTACACTCAAAAATCATTTTGGCATCGATCGCTGAATTAAGCCGTACCAAAAAAATTGTGGTGACTGGTGATATTCTTTTAAAATACACCCTTCTTTGCAACAAACTTGGACTTGAAGTCCTTACTCCAAGAAGAGTAAGTGAAATAATAAATGAACTTGATATGGTGGGAATAATTTCTACTAAGATATTAAACCGTGGAAGATATGGTAGAACTAAAAGAATAGCCCTAAACGTTGAGGTTGACAACATTTGGAAGGCTTTTAAGAAAGATGATTTATTAAATTCCCTCTACCAATAAAAAAGCGGGTGGGAATCTTGAACAAAAAAGGAGTCCATTTAATTGTAGAGTTACATGGTTGTAGCCCGAATTTTTTAGCCAACTGCAGTTTAATAAGAAAAACAATGTTAGAGGCGGCAAAACTGGTTTCTGGTAATATCTTAAGCGATGATTTTGTTATCGTCGGTCCTGGTATAAGTGGAACTGTGGTTATTACAGAGTCTCATCTTTCTATTCATACATGGCCTGAAGATGGATACGCCTCAGTCGATATTTATACATGTAGCAAAGAAGGGGATCCTATAAAAGCTTTAGAGCTAATCGTTAACACTCTTAAACCAACAAAAATATATTCGCTTAAGATAATGAGAGGATTGCCAAGTGGTTTCTTATTACAGAAGTTAGCTGAAAAATCACAAGATGGCATTTTAACTTTTGAAGTAGCTCAGGTGTGAAACGATTTGTTTGTCATGGAAAGATTAAGCGAAACCACTTTTATGGTTTTTACTGTAAAAGACATTCTTGTACACAAAAGAACACCATTTCAAGAAGTGCTCATTTGCAAAGTTGAGGAATTTGGAAAAACTTTGTTTATAGACAGGCAGTTGCAAAGCACAGAAATAGATCAAGAAATTTATCATTCGGCTTTAGTTTATCCAGCTATGCAGCTTGCGAAAAAAGAGGCAGAAGTTCTTGTAATAGGAGGGGGGGAGGGGGCTACTATTGAAAGAGCCCTCTCTTTAGGTGCTAAAAAAGTTACGATGGTTGATATAGATCAAGAGCTTGTCGAGTTATGCAAAAAGAATTTGCCTGAGTTCCATCGTGGTTCTTTTGACGATTTAAGAGTGACTCTTTATTTTAAAGATGGTTTTGATTTTATTAAAACTACTGGGCACAAATATGATGTTATTATATGTGATCTTCCAGATCCTTACAGACAAAGCCTCTCAGAAGGATTGTATTCAACAGAATTTTACCAGTCAGCTTTTAATGTGTTGCAAGACAACGGTGTGCTAGTGACACAAGCTGGTTCGCCGTGGTTCAGACGAGAAAATTTTGAAAGAGTAGGAGAAAATTTACGTGTTGTATTTAAGCAAGTGGTTTCTTATCAAAAGTGGGTACCTTCTTATGGCTCCGCGTGGGGATTTTACTTGGCATTAAAAAAACCACTAGAAGAAAGTGTTATAAACAACGCTCTTAAATCTACGATTGAAAGCAAATCCGTTTTCTTGTAATGATAAAAAAGCTCTTGCGATAATAATATGAGAACATTACACTATAACGTAAAGGTAATCACTATATTTGTAAGATTAGAAGTCTACGCGTTTAAGTGTTTTATCAAGCAGCCTTTATACGTAACGCCTGAATAATCAGAAAGCTTTATAACTTAGTAAAGTTTATATAATAGTTGGAGGGCTTGTAAAAGCTTTACCGTTTTTATGAAAAAATTTTGGAGTGTGATTTCTTATGTCTGAAGAAAAAATTGAAGGGAAGATTGTGTGTCCAACATGCGGTTCTGAAAACATTATTTACTCAAGCAGAGGAGAACTTGTTTGTGACGATTGTGGTACTGTAATAAGTGAAAGAAGTTTAGATTTTGGCCAGGAATGGAGAGCTTTTACCGCGGAAGAACGAGAAAAAAGGAGTAGAACAGGTGAACCGCTTAAACCTGGTATGACGACTGGTATGATGAGCACGATAATAGACAAAAGAGACATAAACAGATTAAAATTGGATGCTCAACGTAGAGTTGACGCTTTACAAATGAGAAAATGGCAAATGAGAAGCAGATTTCAGACCGCTCGAGACAGAAGCACTTCACAAGCTTTAGCAGAAATTAATAGAATAGCCACACCACTCAAATTACCTGAAAGTGTAAAAGAAGAGGCTGCTACAATTTATCAAAAAGCAGTTGATGCTGGTTTAGTCCGTGGAAGAAGTATTGAGTCAATTGTCGCGGCTACTCTGTATGTTGCCTGTCGAAAATTTAACTTGCCTATTTCGTTAGATCAAATAACACAGTATACCAAAAACCAGAATAAAAAGGATGTAGCAAGATGCTATAGGCTTTTAGTAAAAGATTTGAATATAATTATGCCAGTGCCTGATCCAGTAAGTTATATACCACGAATAGCTTCTAAACTTGGTTTAGATGAAGAAGCTCAGAAAAAAGCAGAAGAGATAATAAGAAAAGCCCAACAAAATGGGATAACTGCAGGAAAAGACCCAGCGGGCCTAGCAGCCGCAGCAATTTATGTTGTTAGCCTTCTTGAAAACAATAGAAAAACTCAGAGAGAAATAGCCAGTGCCGCAGAAGTTACAGAGGTGACTGTTAGAAATAGGTATAAAGAATTAGTTGAAAAACTTAAATTGATTCCAATGGTACAAGATTCACAAGTAGTTTGATCAGTCAACATAGATTTGTTCTTTACTAAAGCCGAGTTCGACCAACAACGGTACGACTCTTTCTTTATGGTTACCTTGCAACTCTATATAATTATCCTTTACAGTTCCCCCACAGGCCAAAGTACTTTTTAGTTTACTCGCAATTGCCTTTATATCAACATCTTCAGTAAATCCTTCTATTATTGTAACTTCTTTTCCAAAACGCCGTTTTTCTGATCTTACTGTGATCGTCTGTTGCTCCTTAACTATGCTATCCCAAATGCCTAAGTCATCAGATCCGAAAACTGTTTTTTCTTTCTTTTCGACCATTAACTACTCCTTCACCAGTGAATATGCTAATACAAGTAAGGTAATATAAAGATTTCTTTAAATGACAAAGCACTTCGTAAAATTTTGTCGAATGATGTAGGCTAACTTATAGCAAATTTAGAATTGCTAATGAACTACACTTAACGAAAGAGAATGTGTCAGATAAAGCATAATTGCGATAATCGCTAAAGCTTCAAATTAAATCACCCAAATGTGGGAGGAACGAAGTCAGACAGATGTTTCTTTTCGCGCGCTGTCAGCATAAAGCGAATTTACTTTTATTCAGTCTTTCGCTTTATAGGAGAGTGGTGTTCAGATAAACGGTAAATTAGTTCGCCTATAACTTGTAAAGGAAACCTTAGAATGCACGGAATGGTATGGAACACATTTGGTGCACATGTGGTTTCGGAAGCCCGAATCAATGGTTCGATGATAACACCGGGCGTAAGAGGGATTTTTCTAAGACATCTTTGGTCACCTAAGGATTTGGTCTTTTGAAATATGTTAGGTGCAAACAAATAATGGTGATCCACTTCCGATATCAAATATGAGTCAAGTCTGCTTACTTGCTTAATACGCTTATCTGTCACTAATCCAGACACTATGAGAAGCCGAAAGGATTAATTAACGCCTAAAGCTCTAAATTCTTATGCCTTTAAAATGCGCTGAATGTGGATATGAACCAAGCGAAAATGAGGTGAGTATGAGGTCACTTCCAAAATGTCCAAAATGCGGAGCACGAGTTTTTATAAAAGTATCTCTCGTTAATCCTCGGGTCAAGTCCGACTAATAGATGACTTGATTAAGACCTCTAGCAATATGCGCGTAGCGGTAACGGCTGATATGCCAGAAGGATCCATTAGAGGATTAAGTTCCATGATATCAAATCCGATTAATCTTTTGTCTACTATTGAATCTAAAAACGTGATAAGCTCATGCGTAGTTAGACCCTCGGCTTCTGGGTTACCCACACCAGGCATACACGAAGGGTCTAAAACATCCAAATCGACAGAAACATAAATTCTATTAGCTTGTGAAGTCTTTTCTTTTAAAACTTTTTTCGTCTCTTCAAGACCATTGTTATGAATCCAAACAGAGTTTAATATATTAATTCTGTTTTTCGAAGCATATTCTAGTTCTTCTGTGCAAGAGGCTCTAATGCCAACTTGTAATATGTTTTTGGGTTCGATAATTTCGCTTATTCGCCTTGATACGCTTGCATGACTTAATCTAAATCCTAAATAATCATCCCTTAAATCTGTATGGGCGTCAAAAACAACGAAGAAGTCAGGTTTTAACGCCTTCACAGCTGCAAGTGTCATGGTGTGCTCTCCACCTATTAAAACTAGAGGAGCATCTTTTTCTATTTCCTTTATTGTGAGCTCAACTCTTCTTAAAGTTTCTGCGGAATCACCGTGTACTACAGATATGTCTCCTAAATCTTCAATTCTTAAATTTGTTGCGTCAAAGGAATACCGGTAACTAAAAGTCTCAATATTCAATGACGCTTCTCTTATCGCCTGCGGCCCAAATCTAGTTCCTGGTCTCCACGATACACCAGAGTCAAACGGTACACCTAATAAATAGATATCAATTTTTGGTTTGTCTGCTTTAATGCCTAAAAATCCTGGATTTGGGTTTGACACAAAAAACAGATTTTTACTCAAGGCGACTCTTTACGAAGACGTGTTCGGGTTAAAATAAGTGCAGCGAAAAGAAGAAGAACAACCCCAAATGTGTATCTGAAGTTTCCGAATAATTGAGTAATTGTTTCACCATTTTGCCCAACTATAGGCAAATTTATGACCTGCTCACCAGAAGAATCAACAGTAATGGTAGTTACATAAATCAAAGTGCTGTTTTTGTAAATCTTGAGCGTGTATGTGCCTAGTGGTAAGTTTTTGAATATCGCTATACCATTTGGCAAAGTTGTCGCGCTTTCATTAATTGGACCAGACAAAATTGTAGTATAAGATTTAAGCGGAGAACCTGAAAAATCTGTGAGTAAAAGTTGAACAGTATAACCTATAGGCAAAATTAAATTGATAGTTTCGTTCTTCCCAAGTGAGATTGTAGTCTCATTGGTAAGACCATTTGCATAAGCTATAACTTCATAATAACCCGGAAGTAAAGATGAAAAGCTACCTTCTGAACCGCTTTGATAACTAAGGAGCGAGTTTCCAGAAAGGATTGCTACGTTTTGAGCGTTAATAGTTTCATGGTTTACGGATAAAACCTTATAATAGAGAGTTAAAAGCGGGGCGATTATGTTAACGTTCTTATTTGAAAGATTAAAGAAAAATAATTTTGTGAAAAACAATGGACCATGAAACGCGCTTACATTATAAACGCCCACAGGTAAAAGAACTGATCCATTAGGTGTTGCCAAAGTTACCTTCACTGACGATACAGAGGTATTAGGTTCACCTTGAAATTCTATTTCTGATGAAGTAAATAAGCCTCCGAAAGGGCTCTTTACGGCGTAAGTTACATTGACTATGTTACTCACAATCACAAAATTTTGTGTTGTGTTGGGAATTAGCGTTTTGTTCTCTTTTGCGACTAATACACCACGAAAACTTACATTAAGTGATGCTGTTACGCTTGCATTAAGGGGGAGTTGTATTGTGGATGTACCATTTAATAAAGTATAGTAAGGGCCGTGTGTGATGGTTTTGTTTGCTAATTTGTAAGAAACGATAATTTGCGCATTAGGAACTGGGTAATTATCAAGTGATTTCACGACAATTTTAAGCGTAGCACTTGCAGGTTTTGTGATCATAGTTGCAGAAACAATCGCGAACGAAAAAACAAAAGTTAACACGAATAAAATCAAAAATGCCACTTTAATCTTCATTAATTTTTCACCATTATGCAGCGCGAATTGTGGCTATTGAATTGTCCGCTATACCCGCTTTAGTTAGTGTGGCATCATTACAATGCACTTCGTTCGGTGGAATGTCATCAAGTGGTAAAACAGTAAGCTCAAGCTTCTTTTTGCCTGCGATAACTATTTCGAGTTTATCTTTGATTTGTAGTTCTTTTGCTGTGTTTGTATTAATCCTTGCCGTATCTGGGGCCACATCGACTTTTTTTCTAACCCTCATTCTACGCTCTGGCTTTCTTTGCGACATCATGGTCTTAACCTCCTGAAAAACTTAGCCATTATTAATCCTTGCGTCACTCTCTATAAAAAAAGGTTCCCCCAAAGTTTCAAGCTTTGCATCATCATACACGAAAGATTTTATTGCAGATATGATCTCTTCTTTTTTTACCCTTACTTGCCTCCAGCTGTCTCTATCCCTGAAAGTCACAGAACCGTCTAAGAGAGTTTGGTAATCCACTGTTATAGCCAATGGGACGCCTATTTCGTCTAACCGCGCGTATCTTCTCCCTATTGCACCTTCCTCATCATATGTTACAATAATACCCGCTTTTGAAATCGTTTTGAAAATTTCTCTAGCGACTCTGTCTAAACCGTCTTTGGTCACTAGCGGGAGAACGCCTACTTGAGGGATAGCAAGCTTGCGAGGGATTTTTAGAACTACTCTGTTTTCTTTTTCGGTGTAAGCTTTATCTATCATTACATAAAAAAGTCTATCGACACCAAAACTAGGTTCCACTACGTGTAAAAATATTTTTTCACCGTATTCTTCTGTCTCTTCCTCAATTACTTTTAGTTCCCCTATTGGAATTTTCTCATTTTCGATTTCTACATACCCTTTTTCGATTGCGGCTTTCATTTGAGCTTCTGAAAGAGTTTTTAATTTCGAAATTATGCTACCAGTTTTCTTACCAAATTTTTCTTTTAGCCTGTCTGCATCCCAAATTAGCTTCAACTTTTTCAATCTAACGGGCGATTGATACGGCTTAAAGACTCTTAAATCTACACCACTCATTTCGGAATGGGCGCGCAAATCATAGTCGCCTCTATAAGAATAACCAGCTACTTCTATCCATCCCCACTTGTCTACATTAACCATCAAATCCCATGTTTGTTTAGAATAATGTGGCAATTTCCATTTTGGTACTTCTAAAAAGTACTGCGAATCCAAATCTATACCAAGTTCTAGAAGGAATTTTTTTCCTAGAATCATAAAATAACCAAGCCATGGGGAAGCGATAATATTACGCGTAATTGCTTCTTTCAGGGCAATTTCTTCAATTTTTTCACCATTTGCAAACATCAATCTTAAGCTTTCAGATGCTACGTCATTCAAAAACGGTTTTACTTGATCTGTGTCTTGTGGGTCAAAAAAGAATTCAAGTTCCATTTGAGTAAACTCTCTAAGTCTAATTGGACCTTGTCGTGGAGATATTTCATTTCTTCCAACCCTCCCTACTTGTGCAAGTCCGAACACTCTTTTTTCTCTTAAAACTTCATAAGCCCTTTTAAAAAGTGTGAACATGCCTTGTGCTGTTTCTGCACGCACATAACCTATAGAAGACGTATAAGGACCAATTGTTGTCTTAAAAAGAAGATTAAAACGTTTCGGAGTATCAAGTTTACCACCACACACCGGACATTCAACGCCTTTCGTGTAATACACCGCTAGTTCTTCATCTGTAAGACTTTCTGCTTTTATCCCTTTTTCCTCTAATACGTGATCTGCTCTAAACACTCTTTTACACGCTAAACATTGAGTTATAGGATCTGTAAAGTGATCCACATGCCCACTCGCTTTAAAAATTGGTTCTGGGGTGATGATTGGAGTTTCCACTTCATAAATCAAATCTGGGTGTGAGTCTATGAACAACTTTTTCCATAGCCGAACAAGGTTATCTTTTAGCCTTGAACCGATAGGTCCATAATCTATAAATCCTGCAACACCACCATAAATTTCCGCAGACTGTGAAAAGAGTCCTCTTCTTTTACATAAATCCAAAATTTTCTCATATTTATCCAATTTTTACCACTTCTTAAAAATAGCATTCGAAATCTTACTTAAGCTTTTAAATTATCCACATGTTTTCACTTGTTGTTCACTTTAAACATCATCAAGGAGACTACCCTTTTATATTTAATCCAATATAGATGTAAGTTCGTGTAGATAGCGTCTAAAAATATGCGCCAAGCCTAGTATGTGTAGAGAACAGACACATTGCAGGGATCAAATATATGTCTTACTCAGAGCATCTTATAGCAGTTCAGGTTATTTTAAACTGAGTAGTGATTTATACATTAAGCAGTAAATAATTCGCAATAAAACGTGTGACTAGATGATGTATCCTGTCCAGGTCTTAAAAAGGTTATGTGAACAAGCATTTTAGGAGTTTCTATTGAGATCTAAATTATCATCTACTTTCGGTAAAGTGAAATAGAATTGACACCTTTTCAAATATCAAAAAGAACATAAAATTAAACAAAATGAATACATAGATTCACTATAATACTAAGAGCGTTTCTTACGTTCCACAAGAGATTAGGCACAATATGATTGATAATCGTTTCTCTAGATGTGATCTCAATCTGATTAACGACTTATTATAACAAATTTTTATGCATTACTTGTAAGCTTTCATTATTAAATTAGTCTTAAACATGAAATCTTTATTAGGGCGCTTAGTATTAACTTAGGTGGGAAGCGTATGATAGAATTAAAAATGATGATAGACGCATCTCGTCCAAAAATAAAGTTTCCTACATCAAGAAGTTCTGTAATAAAAGAGATGATTTCATCGCGTCTTCCTGCATTACCAGTTTTTGATAAAAAAGAAAACTTTTTAGGTGTTATAAGCGTCACAACATTATTAAACAATCCCGATGAGGAACAACTGGGTTTACTTATTGAGAAGTGTGATTCGAAAAACTATGATAAGAATCTCTATCAAGAAAGAGTACTTAATGATCTTTCATTAAAAGGATATTCATGTGTTTTAGATAATGAAGGCAAATTTATCGGTATAATTTACCTTGAAGATATTCTAAAAAAGGTATTGGCCAAAAAGGATTATGATAACATTCCAATAGAAGGCTTTGTGAGGAAAAAATTTCCAGTGGTTTGGAGTTCAACGCCTATTAGTATGTGTTGGTGCACCCTACGCTTTAGCGAATTCAACTCTTTACTTGTTGTAGATGACGAGTGTAAGCCTTTCTCTGTTTTAACGGAATTGGATATTCTAATGGACGTAGAAGAGGAAAGGATTAGCATAAAGGGTGTCGCAAGCGATGCAGGGACTAGTGAAGAATGGGGTGTAGATCAAGCAAACATTGTGTATATTGATCGCTTATCCCTTAAATTGAGTAAAAAACCTGTTAGTTCTCTTATTAAACCACTCACAATTAGTGTATTATCCACCGAAAGCGTGTCAGCCGTAGCAACAAAAATGGTTTTAGCTAAGACATCGATCCTTCCTGTGGTAGATTCGTCCAAATCGCTCATTGGTATCGTACAAGCGTCTGATCTTTTAAGAGCTTTGGAAGAGAAAAGCCTTTAGTTCAAACATTTCTTTTATAAAATTCTCAGCTTCTTGTTCATTTTCTAACACATTTCCAAGAATTACACAGTCAGCACCCGCCTTTACTGCTCTAATTAGTGTGCCACTATTTCTTATTCCACCACCGACTATAAGCAAAGATTTTGTTACTTTTTTAACTGCCGAAATTATACTTGAAGGCACAGGTTCTCTAGTTCCAGAACCAGCTTCTAAATATATAAATCTAAACCCAAAATATTCGGCGGCAAGAGCATAGGCAACGGTCAATTCGGGTTTATCAAAGGGTATTGGACGTGCGTGTCCAACAAAACCTGCGGTTCCTCCATCGCCAATTATAATATACGCAGTGGAAATCGGCTCAAGACCCATTTCTTTGATTATTGGGGCGGCTTGAGCTTGTTGTTCCACTATATAGAAAGTATTAGAAGAATTAAGTAAGCTGATAAAGAGAACTGCATCTGCAAACGGAGAAAGTGAACTTATCCCGTTAGGAAAAAGTATTACGGGTTTGTTTGTATGCTTTTTAATTTCTTGAACTACTAGATCAACTTTAGTTTGCCATATAGCAGTACTTCCTCCCACTAAATAGGCATCGAATAATTCGTTGTCAATTTTTTTTAAAACTCTTTTTGTAAGGTCAGGGGTAAATTTATCAGGATCTAATAATGGTATTATAAGTGGCTTTTCTTTTCTTTTTTTAAGAAAATATTCATAAATTTCTCCCATTATTTTTCCTGCTCCGTCAATAGGTATATTAGTTTAGAGTAAGCATCAATTGGCTCGGCTCCTGGGTTTACTGTGAAGTTTTTGTTAAAACCACACGATCCACATTTAACGAGCACTTCTCCCTCCTTAGAAATATCAATTCTTAAGGGGAATGCTTCGCAAATGGGACACCGGAAAAGCTTTGGTACACTTGCTTTTTTCTTTATAACTATTTTTCTTTTTCTCCTTCTGCCTCCCATTTTTATCCCCAAAACTCCTTAGTCTTAATGTATAATTCCTCGGCTTTGAGTATTTCGGTGTAAAGTTCTGATTCTTCAATAATTCTTTTTCTTAAAATCCTTTTCGCGGTTGCAGGTCCAATTCCAATCCCTGCTAATACTACAAGTGCTTTTTTACCGTAATTAAGATAAAGATTTGCGCTTTCAATTAGCTCGTTTTTTATTCTTATCATTTCTTTATCATTAATAGTCTGATTTTTTTGTACCTTTTTCAGAACCTCTTCAGTTTTTTCGTTTACATAGGTGAGAAAAGAAAGAAACTTCGAGTCACAAATGGGACATCTAAAACTGTCGTTTATTTCAAGTAATGAAAGTTTGTTTTTGTATCTAAAACAACTAAGACAATATACATGAAATGTTTTGCTTAATAGCCTTTCTTTTACAAGCGACAAAACTGTTTGCTTTTCTGTTACTGAATCGTCCAAAAATGATGTCAGAATTATTTTTGCAAAGCTATAAAGTGAGGAATCCTTGTCAACTAATTTAATTGAACAATGCTTTAATAGTCGGCTAAGTTCACTTACGTCTAAGATTTCAGAAAAAAGTTCGTTTAACAATTCTTTACCAACGATGGTTTCCGCCAAAATTGAATATAATCTTCGGGCACCAAGTTCATTTAACAATTTATCGATATTAAATCCAAATCTTTTCGCAATAGCAAACATTCTATCTGTATATTTTCCATAGCTTAAAGCAGCAGTGCTTAAAAAATCAAAAAGTTTGTTTATCTCAAAAGAACATAATATTTCTTTAATTTTCAAAGCACTAAGCTTACCAATTAAAACAACTCCCAATGAGAACGTTTGTGATAAAACATTTATTCCTTGTTGTTCTAAAAGAAACTCAAGAAGCAACGCTAATGCTCTATTACCCCTAGTTCCCAAAGGCGCAATAAGTATGATAGAACTTTCAGTTTGAATGATGTATATTGAGTTCTTGTCTAAATCTATATTTGTCATATTTGCCAAACAACTTTGTGCTCTTTCACTCAGTTTGATATTTTTAGATGTAAGAAGTTTCATTTTTTCTCTTGATCTTAAGATGTCTATCATTTTCTTTGATACATATTTATCTACAGGAAGCGTTTCACCAGCCCATATGGGTAGTATGGTTGCTTCTTTTTCTGTAGGTTTAACATCAATGGTTTTAACGCCATAATCTATTGCTATTATTTCCCATTTTCTTTTTCCTAATACCATGATAGAACCTTCACCGCAGTATCTCTCAACAAATTTATTGTCGAGGTATCCAATTATTTTCTTAGAGGCAATGTCTTTTACAGAAAATTGCGTATCAGAAGGGATTAAACTGATGTTTTCAAAAAAGAATTTCTTTGCGAATTTTCCTCTTTTCAATATTTCACCGTTTTGATAAATGACTCCCCTCCTTACAAGAAAGTTCAAAACTTCATCTAAATCTTTAGAGTTCAAATCCTTAAATGCATAACACGAAAAGAGTTTTTCTAATTCTTTTTTTGTTATCTCATTTTTTACAAGCAAATGCCCTGCAATTTGATTGGCCAAAACATCCAAAGGTTTTTTAAAGCAAACTGGCCTCTCTAACCAACCTAATAACGCAAGCTCAGATATGGCGGCTGCTTCGATTAACTCATAAGGATTACTAGCGACTATTATGCCAATTGATTCCTCGATTAATCTATGCCCCGCTCTTCCTATTCTTTGTATTAGTGTTACAACAGTTCTCGGAGAACCAACCTGTATCACCTTTTCTAGTTTCCCGATATCTAATCCTAACTCTAAGGAAGAAGTAGCAATTACAGTTTTAATTTGACCTGTTTTAATGGCTTCTTCCGCTTTTAGCCTTTGTTCAAGCGACAGTGAACCATGGTGTACTTCGATGGACTTATTTTCAGGAAAAAGCTTACCAAATGCTTCTGCTAAATAGCGTGTATTAACAAAAACTAGAGTTTTTCCTTGAACTTTTTCTTTAATAATCTCAGACATAATCTTAAGATCATTATTAATTGGTATAATATCAATAGTTAAATCGTATTTCCTTTTATTCTTAAAATAGATTACTTCACCCTTTATTCCAAAAAAGTCAAGTATGTATTTACCGCTACGTATTGTTGCCGATAAGAAAACAGTCTGGGGATGTAAGCCTAAGTATAATTCTAATCTCTTTAAACCTACTGCAAGTTGAATTCCTCTTTTTGATTGAATTAATTCATTGACCTCGTCGATTATTATGTGTCTAAGGTTTTTTAACATTAATAAATTCTTTTGATCCGTTATCAATGCCTGAAAGTTTTCTGGTGTTGTAATAAGAATATCAGGAGGGTTTTGGAGTTGATTTCGCCTGAGTTTACGTGGGGTGTCTCCATGCCTTATATCTACACTAAGCCCAAAATGCTTTGTCCACCATGCTATCCTTTCATAAATATCCCTATTCAAAGCTCTAAGAGGTGTTATGTAAATTGTTTTTGTGCCTTTTAGATTTAGTTGAGCGATTTTGTAGATGATGGGCAACAATGCCGCTTCGGTTTTTCCAGAACCAGTCTCACTACATATTACGACGTTTTTACCTTCAAGTAGTGGTCTAAATGCTTTTCTTTGAACTTCAGTTAAGTCTCCAAACTTTTCTTTAATGAGCTTATATAGCTTTTCAGAAAGCATCTAAATAAGAATTTTCTCAGAGGACTTATTAATGGTTGCTTTTATTTTGACTCATGCTTGACAACGTACTTATTTATTATGTTGGCACAGCCGTAGCTTTTATGGTTTTAATAATAGTAGTGGTGCTTGCCTTCATAGATGCAACACATATGGAAGAAAAATAGATAAGGCTTAACGTTTACTCTGCGCATCATGATACAATACGAACAACATGTGTTTACAAGGTTTAAGCTTTTTTCGTAGCAAGTTGTTATAAAAGAAATCATCACACGAACAATAGTAATATTTTTCGACTAAATAACAACCGTTGTTCGTTAATACATGCACTCTGTTTTCGTCAATGTGTTCTATAAAAGCACCATTTGTCAATAACTCTTCTAGTTGTTTTGCTCGCTCTTTAAAAAGTGATTTTATCTCTTCTAAAACATTACCGTTTTTATCTGTTAATTCCTTTAGATTTTTGCGTATAAAAGAATCTAAATCACGGTATCTCAAAGATAAAGAAATTAAAGATGGTTCCGCTTATAAATAATTCTGCGATATTTTTCGAAAAAACAAGAACGTTACTTATTTCAGAGTTACATTTGGGATTTGGACTTAAGTATTCGGCAATTTTTGCAGATGCTATCTTTAATGATTGTCTAAAGAGACTAGATACTATTATTAAAACACATAAAATTGAATATTTAATTGTTGGTGGTGACGTTAAAGAAAAAATTGGAAAACCCAGTAAAAAAGAGGGGGAGTATTTACAAATGTTTGAAAAATTTTTGCTTGAAAGGTCAATTTCTGCAGTAATTGTAAAAGGTAACCATGACGGCTTGATAGAAAACTACGTAAATTTCAAAATAACTGAATTTTTCACTTTAAACGATGGCGAAGCAAACTTTTGCATTTTCCATGGCCACAAAGTTCCACCTGTCGAATTGCAGTCTTTTGACCATCTTCTAATGGCCCACATACATCCGTCTGTAAGAATTGATGGTTCCAAGAGCTTTGTTTGGGTCTTTCTAAAAAAAGTAGATGGATCAAGACCTAAAAGTGTGATAATTATGCCTCCGTTCAATAAATTTGTTGGTGGAGGAAATCCAAAAATATTACAATCAAAAGTTTTTTCTAAAATTCTCGGGGGAAAATCTTGGAAAGGACATCTCGTAAGTGTTGACGGAGTTTATTTAGGCGAGTTCAAACCATTATTTTTGTAGAGTTTTTGATAAAACGTCTTCAAGAAATTTTACCATTTTGTTTTTACTTTCATCAACTTCTAAAACTTGGTTACATTTTGTGCAACGAAAATCATATTGCGCTGCTATATCAAAGGTCATTCTAATACACCTTTGAGGGCATACAAAGAACATGTTGTTTTTTTCGTATTCATACCGTCTTTTTATCTTTTCAATTATTTTACTTCTTTTGTATTCAATATGAGTCTTAAAAAATTCTCTGTTGGGCTTCCAATAAAAAGTTACCCAATTTGTTTTCGGATCAACCGTTTTTCGAAACTTGACAAGATTATTCTTTTCTAATTCGTAAATTATTTGTCTTACTACATTAGGCTTGACTCTAAACGCTTTACTGATTTCTTCATCAGTGGATTCACCGTTTTTGATTATATATTCAAGCACTGCATATCCCTCTCGCTTAGTAAGTTTATATGCGATTGCGAGCAAATCCTGATCCAATTCACTTATTTTTTTCAAAATGCTCTACCCTTCCCTTATATTTGAGGCGTGGGGACACTTTAAGCTCAGCGGTTTTAGCGTTTAACGAATAAACTTTTGATCCATTTAATTTTTCTAGAAAAATTGCAAGTGCAGCCGCCTCTGAATGTGGTTGATTCGTTATTGAAACATTAAAATCCGCCATTTGATAAATTTCGTTTGGCACCTTTGCCGAGCCAACTATAACCATAAGAGGTCTTTCTTTTATATAATGTAAAAAATAAATTTCACTTAATATGTTATAAATGCTTTCGCCGTACATACTTAAGTTTGCTACGACTCCCCCATTTTCTTTCCATTCTTTAATTATTTGTGATGCATCAAGATTGTCAAGAACCCAAAAATCATTACCCCACTTTTCTGTGACTTCGTTTATCTTTTTGATTAATTTTTCTGCTTTTACGTTCGAAATTATGACACCATCTGCAAGAAAGGCTCTTGCAACTAGGCATACGTGTGTTGTGAGTCTGTCGTCCCTTTTTTCTCTGTGATTTAGTCTGAGCACTACCTGCTTTGATTTATGAATCAGTTCATTCGGATTTGTCATCTCTAAGTTTAGCAACGTGTCTCAACTCCAAAGATTTCGGCGTAGAATCTAGTTTTATATTATGCTCTTTTTCTTGTTGAATAAGCAAGTTAACTTTTAGTAATCTTTCAAGTCTTTTTGCAGTCTCTATGTCTGGAACTAACTTAGCCGATTCTATTCTCCTTAAAAAACTTTCTTTTAACCCTGTTTTAGAAGCAACCTCTTGAATTGTAAGTTTAAGTTTCTCTCTTGCTTCCTTTATAACTTTTGCGTAGTTTTCTACTATATCATAAACAATTTCATTTTTTGCAATTGCCTTCATAGGTTTGGGATTAGGTTTAATCTTTGCATTTGTTTGTAATTTCGACTTAGTTGCACTGTTGCAACTCTCGCACACCAATAGTTTTTCTCCAAAATAGTTTATTGGCCTTAATGGTTGATTTACAGCTTTTCCGCACAATTCACAGTAGTATGGCACAGATTACTCATATTTTATATTGGGGCACAAATTTATTAATTATATGCAGGTGGGATTTTGTGAGCGAATTTAGAGAAGACGAGAAGGATTTAGAAAGAGAGGATTCAGAATTATCGCAACAAGAATCTTCTAAGGAAGAAATCGAGAAAACGAATCTACGTTTACGTCTTAAAGAACTTGAAAGTAGAATTAAACTACTTGAAGCAGAAAGGGCCTCTTTATTAATAGAAAGAGAACACTACTTGCGTGATTTAGAATACATGAAAAGGGAACTAGAACAAATCAAAAGTGCTCCCCTTGTAGAAGCTACGATCATAGAAATTCTCGATGATGGAAGAGCTGTGGTTCATAGCTCAAATGGTCCAAATTTAGTGGTTTACGTCTCACAAGCTTTAGACATTAGAAAACTCAAACCAGGTATGCGAGTTGCTTTAAACCAGCGTGGTTCCGCAATTGCCGAAATATTACCTAAATCGCAAGATGTATATGTCAAAGCTATGGAAGTCATAGAAAGACCAAATGTTAGATTTAAAGATATAGGTGGTTTAAAGAAACAAATAGAAATGCTAAAAGAGATAGTGGTTCTCCCACTTACAAACCCAGATGTCTTTAAAAAAATAGGTATTGAGCCACCAAAAGGTGCGTTGCTTTCTGGTCCACCTGGTACAGGAAAAACTCTATTGGCCAAGGCTGTTGCTGGGGAATCTAACGCGACATTTATTAGTACGGTTGGCTCGGAACTTGTACAGAAGTTTATTGGCGAGGGAGCAAGAATAGTTAGGGAACTTTTTGAACTTGCTAAAGAAAAATCTCCTTCAATAATATTCATCGATGAGATAGATGCGATTGGTGCTAAAAGAGTTGACGTGGGCACAAGCGGCGAAAGGGAAGTCCAAAGAACATTTATGCAGTTGATAAGCGAAATGGATGGCTTTGATCCATTAGGTGACGTAAAAATACTTGCTGCTACTAATAGAATCGATATACTTGATCCAGCCTTATTAAGACCTGGTAGGTTTGATAGAATAATCCAGATCGGTTATCCTAATCAAGAAGAAAGACTAGAAATTCTTAGAATTCATACACGCGGCGTTAGCTTGGATGACACCGTTGATCTTGAAAAAATTGCTAGAGAATTAGAGGGGGCAACTGGTGCTGATATAAAAAATCTTGTTGTTGAAGCAGGTCTAGCTGCAATAAGACGAGGGGCAACTAGAGTATCAGACCAAGACTTTCAGTACGCAAAAACGATAGTTTTAACTAGATTAGGACGAACACAAAATAAGAATGCAGGTATTTTTATATGAATAAGTGGAACGAAGAAATTTTTCGCAGAAAAATAAAGGAACTTTTGAATTTTCAATATGGAAGGCCTGTCGGCGATTTTATATCTTCACAGGAACTCTTTTTTAAAACATCTATCTCTACTGGAAGATTAAAATATGTATATACGACAAATGGAAAGCTTCTTGTAAGCATACGCCCAGATGGATATGCTCTTCTCGAAAAAGCTGCATTAGAACTCTTACAAAAAGCTAATGTTGTTAAAAAGAAATTAATAGTAAAAAAAGAAGCTACAGATTTTATTCTTAGAGGTAAAGATGTTCTTGTTAGTAATGTAGAGCGTTTTGTTGGAAAATTTAACCTAGGAGAGGATGTAATAGTGGCGAACGAAAGTGACTTGCTTGCCTGCGGACAGTTGGTACTTTTACCTTCAGAAGTAAAATTTTTTAAGAGGGGAGTCGTGGTCAAAAACAGGTTTGGTGTAAAAGTTGGGAATCAAAATTCGTGAAAGCGATCTCAAAAAGATCATGCGACAAATAGGAATAAGTTCACAAGAAACTATTGAAGCAGAAGAAGTTGTTATTATAGGCAAACAAAAGAAAATACACATAAAGGAACCTAATGTATTTAAGATTGTCATGCAGGGCCAAACTCTTTATCAAATTATTGGGGGGGTCGAGATAGAAGAAAATACAATGATTGTCAATGTTAACCAAGATGATGTAAATTTTATCGCAAGCCAAGCGGGTGTATCTGAAGAAATAGCAAAAAAGGTATTAATGGAAGAAAAAGGAGACGTGGCTAAGGCTTTAATCAGACTTAAAGGTAAAAGTGTATAATGAACTAATGACCGAACTTAACATATCGTTCTATTAGTTTTGAATATTCTTTCAAGCTGAATTCGGTTACGTTTGTTTTTTTGGCAAAATCTGATAAACTTTTAATCGAAAGTTTTTCTTTTAGGCCTGTTTTAAATATTACATATCCTAATGCACCAGCGGCTAAGACATATGGATTCTTGCCACCAAGTACTTCTTTAGGAGTTACCATTAAACATTTTTTGGCAAGTTCTTTTACTTCGCTGAATATTTTTTCTTTTTCGTTCGGCGAAATGTTTACAGACCAAGATAAAGAATTGAGAATTCTTTCTAGAAACATTTCTGGAGTGCTTCTTTGGGGTTCATAACCAACAATAGAAGATAGTTCGTGATAAGCCCTTATCATTTTTGAAGCAGTTATTCTTTTACCTTTTGTTTTTATAGCGCTATAAATTTCCCTAAATGAGACAGGAAGACCTTCTTCTCGTACTGAAAAAAGCACAGCAGCTCCCGCAATAGAGGCAACTGTTAACTTAACGTGTTTTTTTATTTCTGAGAATGATTCTACCAAAAGATGTTCGGCCCTTTTTTCAACGTTTTTGCTTAAACCTATTAACTCACAAACTTGTTCGATTAATTGCATACCGCGTAAAAGGGTGCTATTTGAACCCAGTGCTCTAACGTTAGTTTTAGCAAGCCGTTTATTATTAAATGTTGGTTCTACAAAAGTTCCTGGAACAGCTGAAGTTGCGAGTATAGAGAAAGTCTTGTTGTCGACTTTAAAAAACCTTTCCGTATGCTCCTCATCTGGTTTTATTCTGTTTTCTGAAATGACTAAACCACATTGGGAACAAACTACGTCGCCATAATTAGTATTTACGACTGCAGAACCACATTCAGGGCATGTTTCAAACGTCTTATGAGATTCGTTCATTGTTTCCCTTGTAGTGACACTCCTAACTTCTACTAAAAATTTTCGTATCAAGAATCCATTTAAAAGAGAGTTTTTACCATATACCACATATGCGGTTGATTGTTTTTAGAGACGACAAACTTAATACTAATTAAAGATTAACCTTTTTGGGTCAATATGAGTGTCGGATTTCGTACAATAGCTTCTGAAACACGAACCATGCTAAATAAACAAGTGACAGTTTCACTTTCAAATGGCAAAAAATATAGGGGTGTTTTAATGTCACTAGATCCAGAAAATCTTCATGTGTGTCTAAGTGATGCAAAAGAGGTGGGTACAGAGACTAAAGAGACAAAGAAAATTCCAAAATTGGTGCTTAATGGTTCACTGATAGTTGAAGTCGCAATGGAAGAAAGTGGGCTTCCTCTTCAATTACTTATGGATCAGCTTGCAAAAATTTATCCCAACAATGTTAGATATATAGAAGATGCAGATACTATAATAGTTGCAGAAAGAGTAAAAGTGTTTAATGACGGAAGAGTTGAAGGTGTGGGACCGATTGCCGAAAGGGTAAAACAGATCGTAGAAAAGCTACAGAAAGAAGTAAAACAAACTTGATCGTGTTTTCAACCATGCGCTTTGATGTAGATGGTATATTTGAAATAAAACGGTATTGCTTAGCTGCTAGGATTGGTAAAATAAGAACAAAAAGCGGCTTTTTAGAGACTCCTTATTTGTTTCCTGTAATTGATACGAGAAGACAATTTGTTTCAACTCAAGAACTAAATGAGCTCGGTTTTAAAGGCCTAATAACAAATTCCTATTTGTTATTCAAAAGAAAGGAAATTGTTGATGATATCCATGTTTATCTTAATCACGACGGAGTCGTTATGACAGATTCTGGTGGGTATCAAATCCTTGAATTTGGGCAAGTAAATGCAAGCCAAGAAGAAATAATCGGTTTTCAAGAGAAAATAAACGTAGATATAGCGGTCATATTAGACGTACCAACTGGCAGTAATGCAAATTATGCAAAAGCCTTTGAGTCTGTACAATCAACACTTAATAATGCACAAACATCCATAAAACTTCGAACACGAGAAGATATTTTATGGGTAGGTCCTATACAAGGTGGAGAATATCTAGATCTTGTTAAAGTGTGTACACAAAGACTGTCTTCTTTACCTTTTCATATATTGGCGTTAGGTAGTCCCACAGAATTTCTTGAGCGATACAATTACGAAAAAGTGCTACAAATGATTTATACAGTTAAACTTAATGCCCCACCATCTAGGCCAATTCATCTGTTTGGCGCTGGACATCCAGCAATTTTACCATTTTTTGTTGCTCTTGGAGTTGACCTTTTTGACTCTGCCTCATATGCGTTATATGCGCGTGATGATCGATATCTTACATCATTGCGTACTTATCGCCTTGATGATATTTACGAATTTCCTTGTAAATGTGATGTTTGTCGAAAATTTTCTCCTAAAGAATTACGCTCTCTAAATAAAGATAATAGAAGAAGGCTTTTAGCAAAACATAATATTTTTGTTCTTGCACAAGAGATGGCTATAATTAAACAAGCTATATATCATGGCACTCTTTGGGATCTCATTCAAAGCAAGGCTCATTATCATCCAGCTTTATTTAGAGCATTTAAATTTTTAATTAATCATAAGCGATATCTTTCCAAGTACGCTTACTTAAATGGTATGGGTAGAAGTGGTTTGTTCGTTCTTGACCACGAAAGACCAGAACTCCTTTCCATTAAAAAAAGGATCAAAGAACACATGCTACAAAACCATAGTATAAAAAAGATAGCAATAATTAACGGCCAAAAAATTTCATCAATCCATGAACTATATAAAAAAATAAATCAGATTGTAAATGAATTTAAGACAATTTTGATTTTTAACCCATTGATTGGTCTTATTCCTTTTGAATTATCAGAAATTTATCCACTTTACCAACTTGATGTGGAAAATTCTGTTAGTTTGAAAAGAGCCGCTTTAAACTCAATTAACTTCTTAAAGAGAATAAATGTGGAGGAAATATATGTTGACGATGAACTGTTATTAAATCTTTTTCGAAAAACATTTCACGCAAAAGTTCAACTTTTAACAAAACACAATAACTCTAATTAGAAATGTTAAATTCCAATTCTCCGTAAACACCGTCATATCCAGGTTTTATTTTTACCTTATTTTGCCTTAATTGTTCAATAATCAAGGCAAGCTCTTTATTAAAAGATTTTATTTCATTAATAGGCGCATTTAAAAGAACTTCATATTCATTACCATAGCGCTCAATCAAACTATCATATATCCGCATAACGTTTTTTGAAGCATAACTGTTAGAACCCAAAATAAACTTTAATATCTCTTGAAGAGGAAGCACTTTTACAAATGGTGGTTTATTAGGTGGTATAAATCCCTTCTTTCTATCGGCTAGCATATAAACTCTTTGTTCTACACCAATTGTAAGTTTTTTTCCACATTTTGGACAAATGTTAGAAGCTTTCATTGCTTCTTCTGGGGACAAAGCCACCTTACAATTTCTATGTCCACTCCAATGATATTTTCCAAATTCAGGCGGTACCTCGAGTGTTAGTTTAATTCCCTCACCAGTTCTTAAGGCTTTTATTAACATTTTAAACGTCGGTTGCATAACTCTCAATACATTTGCTTCTCTGCCTATTCGCCATAAATGATGCGAATGAGCGTCGCTATTTGAAAGTAAGTTAAAACGGTCTAATCTGCTTATCATCCAATTCATCTCAGGATCACTTGACAATCCTGTTTCTAAAGAGTGAATCTTCGACGATTTGTCTTTAAAACATTCTTCAACAGAGTCAAAACCACTATTTGCGCCAAAGAGGGAAAACCATGGAGTCCATATGTGTGCCGGAATAATTTCAATATCATTGTCTATACTTGTCGCTTCTTCCACAAGTTCCGCTGCACTCATGTATAGCGTGGGCCTACCGTCAGATAATAAGTCACCATATTTGGCTAATTTTTTTGACATTTCATCAGCTTTTTCTAGAGAAGGTACAATTATTAGATTGTGTATTTTGTGCAGTTTTCCTTCATCGCTAAAAATCGTATTTACTTCTCCGCTTACCACAAACAAAATGCCGTTATACTCATAAAACTCTCCGTCGCTAGGCTTTAATGTTGTTTTTAATTCGCTAAGCCACTTCGCATGTAAACAATCGCCAGTACCGATTAAATTTAATCCTTTGATTTTTGCGGCTTGGGCTATTGATTTTAAATCCATTGATTTACTAGTAGCCCCGCTATATTTTGAGTGTAAATGCAAATCAGCAATAAGATCATCTTTTTCAAGCAGTCTTTTTTCTTTCATTTCAAAGAAATCATCTAGCCTTTTTTGTACCATTTTACAGTCACTTAAAAGGCGCCGGGGACGGGATTCGAACCCGCGCGGCCCGTTGGGCCGGTGGCTATCCCGTGCTCTCTCTCAAGGCCACTCCCTTAACCACTCGGGCACCCCGGCGTAAAAGTAATTGTAACACTAATTATTAAAGTTCTTCTCTTTAAATGGAAAAATTGGTCGACCCAGCTGCTTAGAAAGAGCTGACCAGTCTTCTAAAAATCGCTTAAGCCCTATGTCACTAAGGGGGTGGTAAAGCATTTTTTCAAGAACGTCTGGAGGGACTGTACACACATCAGCCCCGATTTTTGCAGCTTTAATAACATGTAAGGGATGTCTTACGCTAGAAACCAACACTTTTGTGGAAAAAGAATAGTTTCTAAATACACACACAATCTCTTTTATAAGACTTATGCCTTGATAACCTACGTCATCTAGTCTACCTATAAAAGGGCTTACATAACTAGCGCCTGCTTTGGCGGCCAAAATTGCTTGATTTAATGAAAATAGCAGGGTAACATTTGTTTTTATGTTTTCTTGACTTAATGTTCTAACAGCTCTTATTCCACTAGGTGTCATGGGTATCTTAACCACGGCGTTTTCTCCTAATTGCGATATTATTCGAGCTTCTTTTACCATTCCTTCATATTCGGTTGAAAGAACTTCAATATTAACGGGACCTGGACACATTTTAAGAATTTTTTCTATTTGTTCTGCTGGATCAGTCTGCTCTTTCGCAAGCAATGTGGGATTGGTTGTAACGCCATCAATCACTCCCATTTCTAAAAACTTGCGAATTTGATTAAGATTCGCACTATCAAGAAACAGTTTCATCTGGAAGTTACTGCCTTGAGACATATATTAATTATACTCTTTTCTGTGAGGCCATATTTTTCAAAAAGCTCCGCTGGCTCACCTGACTCACCAAAAACGTCTGTTATACCAATTTTGTATACTTTTACTGGATAACACTCAGTAACACATTCTGCAACCGCAGAACCTAAACCACCAATAATATTATGATCTTCTACTGTCACTAAAGTGCCAGTCCTTTTCGCCGAACGTTCAATAAGATCGCGGTCCAGAGGCTTAATTGTGTGCATGTCTATGACCTCAGCTTTAATATTTAGATGTTCTAATTCTATGGCCGCTTTAAGCGCTTTGTCTACCATTAATCCGCTTGCGATAATTGATACATCGGACCCATCTTTTAGAATGTTTCCTTGACCGAACTTAAGCTGTTCTTCTTTTGTATAAATTATAGGGGAATTAGGTCTAACAAGTCTGATATAGAAAGGTCCATTCATTCGTGTAGCCTGCTTTATCAAACTACGAGCGGACACTGCATCTGCTGGAACTATAACTTTCATATTCGGAATTGATCTCATTATTGCTATGTCTTCAATGGCTTGGTGTGAACCACCATCAGGACCAACAGAAATACCGCCGTGTGAACCAATTATCTTTACATCTAAATTACAATAGGCTATTGTATTTCTTATTTGGTCAACCGCTCTTCCTGGAACGAATACTGCATAGCTACCACACACAACCTTTTTTCCTGCTAGCGCAAAACCCGCCGCAATACCAATCATGTTTTGTTCAGCGATTCCTACATTGAAAAAACGATTTGGAAACTTTGTGGCAAAAACTGCGGTCTTTAAAGATCCAGACGTGTCAGCCCCAATTACTACAAGATTAGGTAACTCAGCTCCTAGATCCAAAAGTGCTTCTGCTAATGCGTCTCTCATCGAAGTTTCAACCAAACTTATCACCGTCCTCTTTTACTGTTTTCTTAAAGTATTCCAACGATTCCTCAATATCGTTGGAACCAAAAATGCCAGCTCCAATTACAAATATATCAACGCCCTTTTCGATTAAGCTTTTAATATTTTCTTTATTTACACCACCGTCGGCCTCGATTAAATAATGGTAACCTCTTTTCTTTCTTAAGATATTGAAATTTTCAATCCTCGATAATATTTGTGGTATAAATTTTTGACCGGAAAACCCAGGTTCTACAGACATTGGAACGATATAGTCCACTTTTTCTAAAAGATTGTTTAACCACTCTGGTATTTCTGTTGATGGTTTTATGGCAAACCCTTTTAGTATACCCCTTTCTTCAACGATCTCCAAAAATTTTTCCGCTGAAGCTAAATCTAATGACTCTATATGGGCTGAAATCATTCGAGCACCCGCATCTATATACAATGTTACAAATTTTAATGGGTTACAAAACATCAGGTGAATATCAAGTGGAATATCCGTTATGCTTGCTATTTCTTTAACAAATTTTGGGCTAAAACCGATATTAGGTGCAAAAACTCCATCAATCGCGTCCACATGGATCAAATCAACTCCTTTTTTTTCAAGAATCTTAATGATCTCACTTATCTTAATATAATTAGCAGATAATATAGAAGGAGCAATTTGCCTCATGAGTAACCCCTCTTTAGTTTTGTTAGTGCTTTCTGCACGCTTTCTTTATCGGGTACTTTACCATGATATTCAGAACGCCACTCCATAAAGTCGACCCCTTTACCTTTTGTGGTATAGGCTATTATTACAGAAGGTCTGTTTTTTGTTTGTTCAGCTTGATTAAGAGCGTTAATAATTTGATCGAAATCATAACCGTCTATTTCAAATACGTTCCAATTAAAGGCTTTCCATTTTGCGGCTACTGGTTCTATGGGCATTATTTCTTCTGTTAAACCATCTTGTTGAATTCCATTTCGATCGACTATAGCTACGATGTTATCTAGCTTGTATTTGGCCGCACACATTGCAGCCTCCCAAATTTCTCCTTCATTAAGCTCCCCATCACCAAGCAAGACATAGATTCTAGAATCAAGCTTGTCGAGTTTTGCTGCGAGGGCCATGCCTATTCCCTCTGACAAACCTATCCCTTCTGGACCGCCTGGTATTTCAACACCTGGCAGTTTTGTGGGATCAGGGTGTCCTTGCAACCGGCTTCCTAATTTCCGAAGAGTCTTTAACTCCTCGCGCGGGAAGTAACCGCACTTTGCTAATACCGCATAAAGTAAGGGAGCTGCATGACCTTTTGATAATAGAAATCTGTCCCTTTGTGGCCAATAAGGATTTCTTGGATCGTGCCTCATTTTTACAAAATAAAGTGTAACGACAATTTCGACAGCACTCAACGAGCCACCTGGATGACCTGAACCTGCTTCGCTAAGCATCATTAAAATATCTTCTCTGATCTCCGATGATATTTGTTCAAGTTCTTTTTTTGGGATATTACGGGGCTGTTTTGTAAAAAGTTGTGCTTCCAAAAGATTTCACCCATTTATTTGACTTTTATGGTATTATACACGAGATTTTCTGTTTTTTCTTCTATTGCTTTTCTGAGATTCGTATGCAAGAGAATGTCACTTAGCATACTATTATGATTATAAGAAATAACAACTTGTGATAGAGATGCGAGTAATGCGGCTTCCAAATTTGTGGCACTTCCTGCCAACGATAAAGAGTAAACAGCGGCCAATAGATCCCTTACACCGACTTTTTCTAATGGTAATGAGAAATTTAAAAGTTGAATGTAAGTTATCATGCCTTTCTCAAATAAGTATGAAGTTTCTTTGTTCCACAAGTATATTGCATCACTTTCAAAACGACTTAGCATATTAAAGCCAAGATTTCTTAGACTACTATCATTTAGTACCGACATTCCAAGAGCTTCACTTGCTTCTTTTAATGTAGAAAGTAAACTATTTACAGAAACGAAATCCAAGAAATGTTGTAATTTTGGTCTACCTACCACTAGTTTTCCACTTTCGCGAGATTGTTTTATTACTTCAGCAATTAAAGTGCCATTCAAGGTGCCTTTGTCATGATCTGACAATATGAGTATATCTATTTCATTAATGTAGTCTTTTATTTTCTGTAGCATGTTTTCCATGATTGAAGGATCGAGAGGTTTTGGATTTTCTTTATCTAATCTTAGATATTGTCGTTTATTGACATATATTCTATTTTTAACACATGTGGTTCTATCAGGAGATTGAAGTATTAAAGAAGTATTAACTCCTTCTTTTTCTAGCGCTTTTAGTAAAATTTCTGATTCCAGATCTTTTCCTACAACGCTTGCGAGAAAAACCTTAGATCCTAATCTTCTTATCATTGTGGCTAAGTTTGCCGCTCCACCTGGACGAAATTCCTCTCCCTGTAGATCAGCAACTATGACTGGAGCTTCTCGAGACAATTTTCTTGCATCAGAATAAATGTAGTGATCTAGCATAACATCTCCTAAAACCAACACACGTTTGTTTGGAAACGAATCAATTATTTCCTTAAAACGATCCTGAAGTTCGGCCAATCTGCCCCCCTTTACTCAAAACTAAAACCCTGATTTAAGCGAATTGAAAATTTGTAAAACCGTAAACAAAATATCACCTTAATTGAATAATAGCTTTATGTCCACGCTTTCGACAGAAGCTGGTTGGCCAAAACAAGATGAACTGGTGGTGGCCCAAGTAGATGAGATAGTTGACCATGGCGTCTATGTTAAGCTAGAAAACTATCCTGGTAAAAGAGGATACCTACCAATTTCTGAGATAAGTCAAGGATGGGTCACCGATATTAAACGATTTGTTAATATTGGACAAAGAGTAGTTTTAAGAGTTATTAGAGTAAATCCAACTAAAGGCCATATTGATCTTTCTTTGAAAAGAGTAACATTACAAGAAAGAAATACAGTTTTAAAAAGCTGGAAAAGAAGGAGAAAATTTTTAAAGACTATTGAAGAATTCTTTTCTAGTTACAAAATTCCACAAGAAAAAAGAAATGCTCTTCTTGAAAAATTTCTTTCTCTCACTGACCCCCTAAGCATACTCGAAAGGGCTGCTAGTGAAGGAAGTTCTGTTCTACAAAGTCTTAATTTGGAAGAAGATCTTATTAATAAACTTACAGAGTACTCAAAAAAAGCTTTACGAATTAAACAATATACAAAAACTATTCGATTTACTCTTTCGACAACGCAAAAGGGCGGTGCTGATAAAATCAAAAACGTTCTCAAAAATATAGAGGAAACGCTTAAAACTCTTCAAGTTGAAGGTAAAGTTTACGTTGTAGCCGCACCAAAATACGCTATAGAAATTATCTCTACCAAACCGAAGGTAATAAACAATATTGCTAAAGAACTACTAGAAAGAATACGTAAAATGGCAAATGAATTAACGTTAGATTTTAAAGTTGAGGAAAACTCTTTATGAGATCACTAATTTTAAAATGCCCTGTTTGTAAAATTTACACCCTTCAAAATGTTTGCCCAAGATGCGGCATTAAAACTATCACTCCTCATCCCCCAAAGTTTTCTCCAGACGACAAATATATTATTTTAAAATCAAAAGATGCTTATAGTGAAAAATTTAAAAAGGCGCCGGGGACGGGATTCGAACCCGCGCGGCCCGTTGGGCCAGCAGATCTCCAGTCTTTAAAAAAGAGCTCGAGTCTGCCGCCTTAACCACTCGGCCACCCCGGCTCAATGTTTTAATAGATACGGTATAACATTAGATTTTTCCTTTTACAATGGATAGAATCCAAAGAAGTTAAGTGGCGAATCATTATTGGGTGGTGTACAGATTGATTATGCAGTAAGCGTATCTTTAGATGTGAAAGATTGTTACCCAGAAGCCATCCACTATTGTGCAAAAATTAAAAAAATAGAAGCGATCTTCATTTATTCACAACAAAAATCGATATAAAGCAACAATCTTGCTTTATATCGCAACGCGTCGTATGAAATAGATACGCGTATTTCATTACGTTCTGAGCGAGGCTATAGTTTTTATACAGAGTTCCCACTTAAAAGGCTCTTGCTATTGATAAGACGAAAAAGCAAACAGTCATATAGTATGGTGCTGTGGATGCGCAATTAGCAACAAGGATTACACGAGAAGCTCTTTCGGTGCTTTTATTATGTGGTTAATGCACCAACTTAACAGAATTCCTGACATGTTTGAAACTCTGGACTTGGCTACCATGAGAATTGGTGATAGAAAGGATAGAAAGATTCTTAAGATAAAGAAAAGCACAAGGGTTTTTGTAAACATTAACGCTAAAAAGCTACGCATGCGCTTAACAGCTTTCAATTTTTTAGCTTTGCAGTTAAGATATTAAAGATATATGTGTATGCGCTATATTTGGAAGGTGAGCCGTATCCCTTCAATATCTTCTATGGATACTATCCAGCTAAGCGCTTTGCGCGTCACACTCGGCGTACTACTGCGCAGTTCTAAGAGTTCCCAGAATGTTTTCTTGTCATAAAAGCCACATACCTTAACGCGAGCAATCACCAGCTTTCCCAATCAAAGGTTGCGTGTTTTTGGAGCTCAGATAACGGCTTTTGCCGCCAAGGATTTGTTTTGAGAATAATCGAGTCTCCTAAAGAGATAAGGTTCTCATTTCCGAAGAAACCCGAGCTTTTCGTGATTCACACGAGAAACCACAAACTGCCTTACGCAAACATCCACGAATCACGAATAGCGATAACTAAGCGCTCCTGTAGCCTTCGAAAGTTTGGTTTTTAACTTGTCCACTCTCTGCGACTTGTGGAAGTCTGAGGTGCGAAAGGCGTTGAGGTGTTCTGAGGCCAAGCTTTAAAGAGGTGTGCGGTTGATTACGCGCTCACCAATTCGGCGCGGCGCCCATTATTCACACCAGTCTAACATTCTATTTGATCACAAAACTCGTAAAGTACTCACCAATAAAAAAATTACAAGGGGTGGTGTGCCGCCCATAGCCCGCCTTTTGTTTTTGACGGTATTTGACTAAGCGGGCTACCCGCGCCTCGCGTGGAACTCACAGGCGCGTTTTTGCCCTTTCTCCGCGCGGCATGACCGTTTCAACACCTTCTTGCGTCCTCAGCTCTTAATCATTGTCATCCTACAAGAAGGTGGAGCGTTTCTGTGCCAGAGGCACGGGTCTCCCCGTCCACCTTTCGGTGGCGCGCTTCCACGTGGAGGGCGGAGCTTCCTCAGGTCCAAGACCCGGCAACCGTCCAGCGGCTCACCACCCCATTACATTAATTCGTTAAATATAGCTAAAAACTTTTAGGTAACATCTTACAAACATTCAAAATAATAAAAATTAATAAAAATAATATTAGTAAAATAAGATATTGGAATAGTTTGAAAATTAATGATGATTTATAAAGTGTTTCGAATTATTAAGCAAGCGAATATCAAAACCCTTAAACTGAAAATCTAAACAATTTTATAGTCATTCATAGTCGTTAACATATTATTGATATTTAGTGAAATATTTTTGATAGGATTAGTTATTAACCAGTCATGTTAACGTGTTTATGCTAAAGGATAACTGAGGTAAAGATGCCAAACAAAAGAAAAAAACTTAAGATATGTAAGAAGGAAAAGAAGCTAAGAATAAAGGAAAGGCTTACGAGAGAGAGCAGGTCTAAAGATGCTAAAGCCTATTTAAAAGGATAGATAAGGCAACAAGTTCAGTAAATGATAAACCCGTTATTTTTTGGTGGAACGGCGGTCGTCGTAGACTCTGCAGAAAGCGAGAAATAAACACAAAGGGATCAGCAAGGAAAAACCTTTTGATTATATGACACTTTAACGGGAAAGATATTAGTGATAGCTTCAGCAAAAACTATAAGTTTTGTATCATTCCCTTGTGAGTAGTGCGAACGGAGATAAGATCATAATAATGGTCCTAAACAATGCAACGATGTAAAGGTCAGCTTTTGCAAGAAAAGCTGCTAAAAAGTTTAACATAAAGTTTGTTTTTCTGCGTGTTCCTCAGATTAAAATCTAATTTTCAGCTGGAAGAATCTAAAAAGGGAGGTGCCATGCCTTTGGTCTCAAATTTCTCGTTTACGTAAGCGACAAACAGTTTTAAACTTATTTAGAAAAGAAAGATGAGCTATTCAGCTCGCTACAGGGAGGTGTTTCTTTAAAACATTAGATAACAGTAATGAGTATAATTATGGACTGGGCGGGATTTGAACCCGCGACCTTCCGCGTGCAAGGCGGACGCTCTGCCAACTGAGCTACCAGCCCTACTAATAATACATGTTTTAATAATATTTAATTTACTATGAGGTGTCTGTCAGATAATACCTCATATAGTGAGCCTCTAATCTATTAATCTACGTGACACGCAAAACTCTAAGAAATAAACGTTTTTCTTAAAGCTGAAAAACTTTAGAGTTTGAAGCGAATCTGAGATTTGACCCAAAGCCTCATAAGTGTTCAGTTATCGCAATAAATTGTAAAGTGTGGCGGCCGACCGCTTTACGTCTGGCTTGCGGTGTACGCTTACACAAGAAAACCAATATGGTTCGGCGTCTCACACGCACCACACAAAAACGCACTAAGATTCCTTCGGAGTTAAGAAAGAGGTGTCTCAGTAACCCGGTGATTCTGACATCAAACATTGTACCGCGAGGCTATAACAAGAGCCGGGTTTAAGAACTATGCGTGCCAAATTTTTGGGTTACGAAGTTCTGTCAAGCTTTTGGGCACTTCAATAACAAGAAGCTTCTACGACAACAACACCCTAGAAAAACGCTCTTACAACCCTTCTCGACTTCCTAAAGCCTTTTATACACTGTACACCGAGTTGGAGGTGACACGGATGAACTCTTATCCAGACAGGAGTGTATCCTTTTAGACACAATCCTCTGCTTATTAAATTTCTGAAAAGTGTATTCTGTAAGTGTAAGTAATGGATAACATTGAGAATAAAGTTATTTTGAGCAAATCTGTGAAGTTTTAGAGATTGGGGTTTTACTTTGATTAGGGATTAGTTGGTGTCCACATTAGCGTAAGCATGAAAAGCGTGCAAAACCGTTGCCTAGGCACAATCCAAGTGTTGATTCTCTCTAGGAATGGTGAAGCGTCTTTTTAATTAGAAAATAAATAAATGTTATAATAGTAAAGAGTTGAAGATAATCAAGTTGTGGTGGACTTTGCGTAAAACTTCCAGTATAAAACACAATTTTTGAAAAATATAGTAAGCCAAAATGATACACGATCTTTTCTGGGGGTCTAACTATTGCTCCAGGATAAACCCAAAGCGATAGTGCTTCCAGAATAACTCCGATCAAAAAAATCGCAAAACATCTAATGAAAAGTGCTTTCACAAACCAAAGTTTGTTTTCGTATAATATAAGGATAAACAAAATTAACAACGACCATTAAAACAGCATATTGGGCTTTCTATTTAGAGTCATTAAGCATAATACTTCAAAGCTTTCCGTAACAGTTTATAAGGATGAATTTGTCTTTTCCAAAAAATCTGATGTTTTTCTTTCGCCTTCTATGGAAAAGTTTTGTAAGAATACTTTCTAGAGCTTCAAAGACATATTAGTTAATTTCAAAATTTTAAAACTTAATGTGCTTAGAAAGATATTACCTAAATACACATTGATGAGTGTGCAATGTGGCCAAGAAGTTCTTTATCCATACATTGTCTATCGATTAAAGAGACTGAATACACTTTGATTACAAAACAAAGGCAAGCATTGTCATCGCGTACGTCCTGCAGAAGTCTGAATACACTAGCGAACTTCTACCACATGACCTTATTATCAATTTTTATTATAGAGGTCTAAAAACACACGTACTAATCGCTGAAGTTTGAGAACAACCTTTTCTTCTGTGGTATTATTCAAACACGTACGAAGCAAATTTAGCCCATTCATGTACTTAATGCAATAATATTGTTTGAATTTTTTTATTTGATGCGTCAAGATAAGCGCTTTATGCAAATTGCCTTTATACATGAACAGCTCCAAGAAGTCTACGAATGGTGTAAGCAGCGTTTTCTTTGGGTGTTGTCGTAGAACATCCTTGTTCGATGCTTAAAGTAACCGAAGAATCAGAAGAGTTTTGAAGTTCAAACGTTTGGTGCACATGTTTTTTAAACCTAGTTTAGATCACAACCTCACGGTAGCAGTGGTTGCTATCTGTAAGCACAAACAGCCTTGTCGAAACACCTAATTCTCAGCCTCTAGATTCTGAGTTTTGTGTGATTAGCGTTAGACCACAAACCAACTGGGTTGCGTAGTATACTTATTAACCATGATCCACGGGGGGTTTACCAACCACTTCACTTAATAGCGGTAACTGGATGTTCTTGAGGTTCAGATCGAGGTCTTTCTCGACTTTTTTGTCCACACTTTAACACTAGACTTTGAAGATAGGCCTTAATGAAACTAGAGGTCTGAGGTGCGAAAGGCGTTGAGGTGTTCTGAGGCCAAGCTTTAAAGAGGTGTGCGGTTGATTACGCGCTCACCAATTTAAAACCACGGTGTGCGCTACAACGCTTATCCAGACACATGGGCATTCCAACAACGAAGCACACGAGAAAAGAGGGTCATGTATTCAGAAACAACTTTCCTTGGGCCATTGGAATTCTAGTTTACTTGATTATCATAGGTTTACTCTATGCGTCTTTAGCGCCTCATCTGTTTGTGCCACCCCAAATGCTTAAAACACAAGGAGTGATAAAGATGAAAACAAACCTCGCCTTACCCAGACGCGATCATTAACTGAACGATATTTTTATTTTTTAGTTGAAATAATTTTTTCTAATGAAGAAAAGACAACACGTTTTAATTCTTGGAGGTGGGGTGGGAGGGGTCGCTACTGCAGTTGCTTTACGTAAATCTTTTGATGTTACACTCGTTACAGAATCAGACTTTATAAATTATGCCTTGTTACCAAAGTTGTTCGTTGAAAACTTAAATTATTTAAATGCGATAATTCAAACTAAGATACTTTCTTCGTTTGGTATTCAAGTTTATCGAGATACTATAAGTTTGATAATTCCATCTGAAAAGAAAGTCAAGACAAAAAAAGGCAAGTTATTTACCTATGATTATTTAATTATTGCACTCGGCGCAGAGGTTCCTATTGCCCCACATTTTTGGTCAATAGAAGGATTTTCTCAATTTCAAAAAGAAGCTGTGAATTTTAAAGGCGGTAAGCTTGTAATCGCTGTTGAAGGGATTCCTTATAGATGCCCTCCAGCACCATTTGATATAGCCTATCGACTAAAGCGATATTTCGAAAGTAAAAGTTTGAATGTTCAAACAATAATTTTACATCCAGAAGCTAAACCATTGATTGCTGTCGGAGAAGAAGTGCACAAGAAACTAATCCAAGGCATCGAGAGGGAGGGAATTGAGCTGAAAGCAGCTTATCATATTAAAAAGATAGACCCTATTGAACGAAAAATAGAGAACGAATCGGGTGAATTGGTCAATTATGATTTGCTGATGTACGTTCCAAAACACAAAGCTCCTAATGTTGTTTCTCAATCTGAGCTTTCTACAAATGATGGTTGGCTTAATGTTAAGAAGAATTTTAGGACAGAAAAATACGATGATATATTTGGAGTTGGAGATATTATTGCACCAACTTTAGGCCTTCCAATGGCTGCTTTTCTTGCACTTTATGAGGCGCAATTTGTTTCATCTTTGTTAACAAATCAAGAACCACCTAATAAAGCAGAGGCTGCTTGTCCTATAGAAATGGGTTCCTACTCGTTTATACCTTTCTGTGATTTCAGAAGCAAAATCGAAAATGGTTTGCCTCCAAAATGTAAGATCATCGAGGCGGAACAAAACTTTATTGGGTTCTTTAGAAATCTTATACACCAAAGGCTATTGTCGCTTTTTTCAGGACTCTAGGTGAATGATGAGGCTCGAAAGGACTGTTACATGATGAGCCCACGCAGAGCTGACACCTAAGATTTCACCCATTGTAAAGTTGCATAGATAGGTCCTGTTTCTTTGTCAAATGTTGCAAAAATGAAGCTCTTTCTAATTCCGTGTGACAGCCTACCCGCTCTTATTACTTCTGTCCCTGTGAGCTTGTGCTCTGGTTGAATTACTTGTACCAGAAACGGTGCGTGGTCGATACCAGGACCTTTAAGATATACTGCAAAGGTTGCGCCGAACTTTATACCAGAGCGTACAACAAAACCCCTTTCTCTTAAGTCTTTATAGATCAAATAAAGCAGTTCTGATCTTCCAGTAGGTTGCGCAAGTCTTATTCTACGACCCTGTTTATAAACCACAACTTCTTGTTTTTCGACTAGATATAAAACTTCTATTCTTGAGAGTCTTAAAGGAGAAAGAAGGTCGCCAAGTTTAGGTTTTTGTTTATTTACTGGTCTTCCAAAATACCTATTCCAATATAACGATTCACACTCTTTCTCATCGAAAACCAAGTAAGCAGAATCAACTTTTTCTACTTTAATCACGGCTATAAAGTTATTTAAGAGTGATAATAAGTTAATCGAAGAAAATGAACAAAAAACAAACGCTATACGTGCTCCTACTAGGTATACTTATTCTAGCATTATTAGTGGTATTTATTGACCCATCGAAGGTTTGGCTATATATAGAACACGCGAACATATTTTTTTTGTTTTTTGCCGCGCTTGTAGAATTGTTTGGAGGTTTTCTTTATTCACTGGCGTGGTATATAATTTTAAAACCCAGTGGGGTTAATGTTTCTATCAAACAAGCATATTTTATTACAATGGGAAGTCTTTTTTTGATATATACGACGCCAAGCGGTATAACCGCAGAAGCGGCTAGAATCGCAATGACAAAAAAACATGCTGCGGGCGATTACGGAGGTCCTGCAGCTTCTGTGGTTGTTCACCGTATAATTTATGGATTAGGATTTGTTTCTGTAGCAAGCCTTGCTACTTTTCTTGTTTATGGCGCCATTTCGTCATCCCCGTTTATTAAAACCATTTTTTATGCTATCATAACAACATTGATTCTCGCTTTTACTGCTGTTATAATTTCAATAAAAGCAAATATTCTACGTAATATAACTAAAAAAATAAATGCAAAAGTTGAGCCTTTCCTGAAAAAGTTTTTAGGATCGACTCATAATCTAAACTCAATGAAAATTGATGAGACGTTTGATAATTTCTTGAAGAGTATAAGAAGAATAGCGTATTCAAGGTTCCGTTTAATAGCATCATATTTAGTGATAACAATAAGATGGATTCTACTTTCGGTCGTTGCGTTATTAGTTACATATTCCATCGGTTACTATAAACTTTCGATTTGGGAAGTCATGATTGTAATGATGATAGCCGAAATTGTGTCAACAACTCCAATCGCTATTCCAGGTATGTTAGGAATCCTCGATGCCGCAGTGATTGGTTCTTATGTTGCGCTTGGCACTCCCGTGACCATTGCGACTTCTATAGATCTTCTCACAAGGTTAATCCTGTTTGTCGTGAACATACCTTTGACCGGTACTTTATTTTACAAATATCTAAAAGATGCAAGCGATCAGCAACAAAATAAATCATGATTTTATAAAAACTTTCAAACCACAACTTTTAGGGGCAGGATAAAAGTATAAATAGAGAGAAAACACTCGTTGAACCAAAATTACCAAGACAACTCATTTTATAGACCTAAAAAAGAAGAACCCTGAGTTTCAAGCTTTGCTCTCTCAGGCCGCGTAACAAGTGGCTGAAGGGTTTTACCAAACTCAAAAAAGATTCTTTGATAACAAACCGAAGAAAAAGAAATCTAACGACTACTACTTTTCCTTAGTGTACCCTCACAGTGGTTGGAAGCTTTCTTGTATAAGGCGACAAATGGAAAAGAGCAAAAACCTAAAGAAGCTTATCTATAGCAAAATCGGCTTCTTCACTCTGAGCACTGACTTCACAGCACTGACTTCACAGTTGAGCGAGTGTGTCAAGTCTGCGTGGAGGCTTATCCCCTGGTCGAATCTATATAACCTTCTTGGCAGAAAAACTGAGAATAGCCGCAACCTAAAAACTGTGTGCCTAGGAATAGCAAGGCTTGTTTCCTACGCCCACTTGTCTGATAACCCAAAGCCACTTGAGCGTTCTTTCGATAGGTTATAAAGAGCGCTTTCAAGAAAAGGTTTCTTTTGAAGGTTTAAGGTAAAAAGCTTTCGAAGGAACACGATTATTTTAGAGGAATTTAGATGAGAGACTTTAAGTTTGTGGTTTCGCTTTCATAGAAGGATGGTTTTTAATCTTAGAGAATACAAAAAGAAACTAAAATACAAAATCAAAATGAGATTTTACAGTTCTTATTTCCTAAGTGGAATACTTTTCAAAAGCTTGGCAAGCCGTACTCACCCCGCACACTTTTTGCAGGCGTTTGCACAAACGAGAATTTGACTCGAGTATTTCGTTGTTCATAGGTTCACACTAGACGGCGACTTGAACACATAAAGCACGCAGGGTGCTACAGTGGCACCGTGTCCTCTACTTAGGACTAAAGAGCAAAGCGGCGATTCAGAGAGCTTCCGTCATCAGGCTGAATGGTTCACAAAGCACCTATTTCCTTTAGTTTTGCGGGCAAATATGTGTTTGCAAGATAAGTCACACCTATAGTTTTATTTTTGCTTGAAAAAGCTTCAAGCTCTGCTTTCCTACCAGTTTCTAAGAAACATTCTATCTGTTTCCTAAAGAATTTTTCTTTATAACGCGGGTCTGCTTTTAGTTCTTCAATTCTTTTATAATCAACTTGGGTGAGTTGAAGACTAGGGACTTTGTACTTTTCGATGTCAGTTGCCCAAAACCCTATCCATTTGGCAGAAGGTGTATTAATATCTCTTATATGGGCAGATTTTGCAGAACCGCTTATAATCACAAGCGCTATGTGCATTCCCCACGGATCGGCGTCTGTTAGTATATAAACTGGAAGTCCTAATTCTTTGTTAAGCCTTCTTATTAGAATTCGCGCGGCTCTACTTGCTTGCCCTCCTGTCTCAATTAAAATAGCACCAAGTTTTTCATGTATTTTTTCTCTTATCATTTGAATAAAAATCGCATGTTTTTCTAAAACTAGAACCATACGGGCGTCGCTTGAGACAAAGTTAGCGTGAGCTAATCCGGGGCCTACACTTACACCATCTGGATGTGACATCAAATCTACTCTATTTCCTTCAAATCCTTTTACGTTATATTCTAACACTAATTTACCGAATGCAGTTCCTCTATCATGGGGGATAATATTAAAGCTCTCACGTGGTACTCCTAACACAGCTTCAAGATCTTCCACTTGTGCGTCTGTCTCTGCCTGTTCGCTTATTTCTAAGCCCTTTTCATTAAGGGAAGTATAAAAAAGATCTCTAAGAGTCGTCACCTGATCTTTTTTTATTAATTCTTTCGCGACGTAAGCAACCCAAAGTAGTTGGGCTAGGCTTTTTGCGCTCCTAATGCTGTAAATACCCCTTTTGATTTTTTTATTACCAAGAACATATTGTTGAGATAAATGGTCAAAAACAATATTATCGGTCGATCTGCTCGGTATTTCGAGTTCTGGCGGAACTTCTTTTAAAAGCTGGTTATAGATTCTTTTACCAAGTTCGCTAAGAAGATCTGAAACTTTTTTTATGTCGCTTTTATTCGAAGGTTTGAGCGTTTTATTCATCTTCTACACCCTTTTTATTTATTAACGCATTTAGTTTTGTTTTAGGTATTAATTCAGTCTCAGCAAGCGCAGAAGTATATTTTGCGAGCAGAGTTAAATAGACACTCATTTTCTCTTTGCGTTGGGCGTGATGAATTTGTTGTGCTTTTTTAGAAAGATACGACTTTAGTTCTCTTGCACACTCTCTAAAACCCAACCTAATTTCGCGCCTTATTTCTTCTCTATCAGCCACATACTCCTTTCCTGCAGTTTTAAATGGGACTTTCGTGGCCGCAATATGAACAAAGAAAAGAAGTGGATCGCTTTTTAAATCTAATCCATAATTCTTCCAGTCTATGTCTTCTAGTATTACACGCATCGAGACATCATTAGAGGCATCGTAGATAAGTGGTATTTTATTAGCGAACCTTAATAATCTAATATCATCTGAACCATTGGCTGGGGGAGGGATGTTACCTCCATAACCAATAGCGGTTTCGACTATAAAGGAAAAACCCTCGTAAGCTGAAGGGGGTCTTTGACACAATGCTATATATTCTGGTGCAAACTCAGCATTTATTCCAGTTTTTATCGTCTCAAGACCTAATGGCGAAAGTGCTGAGGCATCTGGCGGCAAAAATTTATATGATTTTAAACCCTCCGCAATTCTTTTTATTTCTTCATCTGTTAGTTTTCTTAATGGCTTAAAAGGATCTAAACCGATTAATTTAGAAAAGTTAAAAGCCGTCACTTTACCAATTCGCGAAAATTTTAAAAAGAATTTATAAAGCGGTAAGTCTTTTTTTGACGATTCTATCATTTCTTTTAGTTTTATTATATCTACTCCATAGGGATGCGGTGGGGTTTCCCGTGGTGGTTTTGGAAGAATATGTGAAAGAGTTGGCGCAACAAAAAACAATCCTTCAGGGTCATCGAAAATAATTGTTGCATAAGGAAGAGCAATTCTAGTCATGTGTAAATATTTTAGGATTCTACTCCTCGCTGTGATATAATCCCCCTTAAAGCTGAGCTTTATAGTGGTGCCGTGTAATAAATGAGAGTTCTTTTCAATCTTTTTTTCGTGAATAATAGGCTGATTCAGTTTTACATCAATGCTAAGTTTGACTTTATAAACGTCTTTTCCTGTAGTAGTGATAACTTCAACGGGAGTTCCAGTTGAAAGTTGGCCATATAATATTGCCATTTTTCCTCCCAGACCAAAAGTGCCTCTGTTTTGCATGACTGAGTATTTAGAACCAAAGAAAATCCTACCGAAAGCATCTGCGATATACCTAGCTGGTACGCCACTACCATTATCGGCTACTGTTATTTCTAATTCCTCTCGTGTATTTAATTTTAAAGACACAAATACGATAGGTCTTATAGAATGTGTGTCGCAAGCATCGAGAGAATTTTCTATTAGTTCACGAAAAACTGTGTACACTGCCCTGCTTTGATTGTCAAAGCCAGCCATCGATTTATTATTATAAAAAAACTCAGCGGGGCTTAACTGTTTAAATTTTAAAGACAAGAATATCCCCTTTATGGTCTTTGAAATCGATTAATCACTATATTTTGCGGTTTTCCTTTTACAATTCGCAATATGGCATCTTTTGCCCTCTCTACAGAATCAAAATTTCCAACTATAATTACTCGGTTATCCTTAACAAAAATACTTACGCCAATAATTTTTTCAAGATTACGTTTTGTCTTGCCATTTGTTCCTATTATTCTTCCAATTTTCCTTGACAGCTCTTCTTTATCAAGCTCAATAATATGATAATATTCCTCTTTTTCAAAAAAGATTCTTGCCCTTTCAAAAGGCACTCCGTATTCAATAAGTTTAATGCACTCGGTCGCACGCATTAAAAACTCTGATGGGGCGCTTATTATCAAGTTTGTTCCTATACGATTTATGATGACTCCCTTTTCTTTTAGAAATAATAAAAGTCTTTCAAACTCAGAAAGAATGTGTGCATCAAGCCCAGAATGTGGTTCAAAGACTACTGTAGTACGTTTTTTTACGCTGTTCATCGTTGTATTAATTGGTGGAGAAAGCTTAAAAGCACTACTATCGAATAATCACCGTGTAACACCTCATAATTTTTGTAACGATCTAACTTTAATACTAGCGTTACCGAAAGTAATCTTAGGGTATTTGGTAGCCCGCTTCTTTTAATTTCTTTACCTCTTCCTTTTCATATTTATAAATAATATCACCACGAGAATCGGCTTGAAAATCCCAAGGGGCTACAAGCACAACGTCGTTTTCTTTTAACCAAATTTTCTTTTTCATTCTTCCAGGTATTCTGCAAATTCTAATTTTATTATCAGCGCATTTCACCTTTGCTCTATCATAACCAACTAGTTGAATGATTGTTCCCAAAACTTCGCCTTCTAATGGTTTTCTTAAATTGTTTTCAGACAATCTGTTATTTATTTTAATAGCCGCAATATTAATTCTTTTATTTCATAGCATTAATAAGCTCACCACGTTGAATTAGGGTACGAGCTATTCCTTTTCTAAAAAGTTCCACTAATGATTGTCTTGACATTTTTGTTGATGAGTGTGAAACGAGTGAGCATAAAATAAACTCTTTTTGTTGAATATCAATGATTTCAAAAAGCTGATCTTTTATTCGTATAACACTGCCTTTCGCAAAAGGTATTATTCTGAATGAAACGGTGGTCTTGAATATTTTTCTTCTGTCATGAGCTTCGCCTACAAGCCTTGAAGAATAAATTTCTTTTGCAATAAAAATTGTTCTTAGTTTATTTAAAGTAAAATCAAGGCCTCTTTTTGTAGAAAATGATACGTCTATTCCGTTTTTATTCGGATTTAGTTCATAAACAAACTTATCATTTAGTTGAGATAAAGTTTCAATTACTAAGTTAGAAAGGTATAAGCTTTCTTGTTGTGTAGGATTTCTTCCTTCAATTCGAATTTTTAATTCGTATAAGAACGATCGATTTTTTTGTATTAGGCAATTAGGACAAATGGTTTTGTTTAACTGAAATTCTAATCTTTTTGAAGCATTTTTCGTTATAATATCATATACAACACGATCTTTTGTTTTTATTAATAAGACAGGAGATGTAACAAGGTTTTGATTTATTAAAGTCTTTTCAATATAGTTTTCTAGATTTAAAGAAAAATCCCATTTGCCATGTACTCTTAATGCACCGCATTGGGAACATACCCATAATTTATGTTCTTCGTTTATAGATCTTTTTCTTAAATTGTAACAGTTTTGACAAAGATTGTGTGTTTCTAAGTTTGGTTGTGTATAAGATCCGCAAATAGGACAACGGATCATAAGTTGTACACTTCGGCATATTCAATATTCTTAGCTATATGAATAATAGCGCGTTTTTTTATTAAACCACGCCTTAAAGCTTGTTTTACTACAGTAGGGCCAACAAGTGTTACAAAATCACCTATTTTTATGTTATCTAAAGCAAAATCAACATCAACAATTTCACCACCAAAATAATTTGTGTTTAATTTAAGTTTATTTCTCATATTCATATTCTCAAACAGCTCTTTATCACACAACGTGATAATAAATTTGCCATTAATGTTGTGTGTTTTCATGTATACTTGAGCACTAAGATTATTATTCATTGTACGATTCTTAATGGGGTTTCTGCTCCGCATGCTTCACACACCATGTACACAACTTTTAGTTTTTTAACAAGTTTTGTATCTGGTCTTCCACAAGTAGGACACTTTACAAAAAAGCTCACATATCTTTCAAGTAATTGTTTTATTTGTTCTTCTGAAAACCTACCCTGCAGAACAAGCCTTCCGTCATTATCTATATATCCCGCTGTGGCCAAGTGTTTGACAAGAAATTTCATAAGATGGTTTGGATCACGGCGGAAAAGTTCATATGTTTCTTTAAAATTAAGAAAATAAGACTTGTCTCCTTCATATCTTATGTGTGGCTCAGGCACCGAAAACCATTCTCCACTTCCACTAATTGATGGTAGTTGCTCATATAATTTATTAAGCAACTTCATATAGATTTCATCTTGATTCAAATTCATAGCTAGTATTTTTAGTATTAATGATATTTATAAGATTTACAAACAATAAAAGATTACAATATAATGCTGGTTTTGGCATTAAAAGCAATGCTCTTACAAGTTCAATGTAACAAATAACAAGAATTTTGACTTAATATTTTCTTTATTAACGAAAGCACTTTTTAGCGAGTACTCCATAAAGACGCTTATAAACCCTTATAATTCTTCTAATTGTTAATATGGCCAATGAAATGGAAGAAATAAAGACTAAGCTAGGCATAACCGTAAAAAAAGAAGAGGATCTTTCTGAATGGTATCAACAAGTTGTATTAAAAAGCGGACTTGCTGACTATTCACCAGTTAGTGGTTGTATGGTCTATTTACCATGGGGCTATTCTATTTGGGAAGAGATTAGAAATTTTTTAGATTCGAAATTAAAAGCGCTAGGACATAAGAACGCATATTTTCCACTTTTTATCCCTGAATCACTTCTGAAGAAAGAGAGCGAGCATTTTAAAGGCTTTACACCTGAGGTTGCATGGGTTGAAAGTGGTGGAAAAGAAAAACTTGAAGAAAGGCTTGCTATAAGACCCACTAGCGAAACAATAATGTATGTGATGTATTCCAAATGGATAAAAAGTTATAGAGATTTACCACTACTTTTAAACCAGTGGAATAACGTTGTTAGATGGGAAACAAAAGCCACAAAGCTCTTTTTAAGAACAAGGGAATTCCTCTGGCAAGAAGGACACACAGCCCATGCAACAAAAGAGGAAGCAGACCGAGAGGTCTTAACCATTTTAAATGTGTATCAAGATTTACTTGTAAATTTGCTTGCAATACCTGTTTTAGTGGGCTTAAAGAGTGAAGGCGAAAAATTTGCAGGGGCTTTGTATACAGCCACGCTAGAAGCCATCATGCCTGATGGTAAAGCTTTACAAGCTGGAACGTCACACAATTTAGGTCAAAATTTTTCACGCGCGTTTGACATTCAATTTATAACTAAAGAGCAAAAGAAAGAATATGTTTGGCAAACCTCTTGGGGTGTCAGTACACGCCTCATAGGGGCTTTGGTCATGATCCATGGTGACAACAAAGGATTGGTTTTACCGCCTCGTGTTGCACCAATTCAGATAATAATTATTCCTATATATTACTCAAAATCACAAGCAGAAGTTATAATACAAAAGTCTAAAGAAATTAAAAACATGTTATTAAGCAGTGGGTTAAGAGTTGAAATTGATGACAGAGATGATAAAACGCCTGGTTGGAAATTTAATGAATGGGAGCTAAAAGGCGTGCCAGTCAGACTCGAGATTGGACCAAAAGATCTAGAAAAATCTAGCGTGGTTGTGTTTCGTAGAGACACTTTACAAAAAAGTGTGGTCCAAATTTCTGATCTTTTGCCAGTTTTAAATAATCTATTAAACGATATTCATCAAAAAATGTTAGAACGCGCGCGAAAAAAGTTAGAAGAAAGTATTTCTCAAGCAGAAGATTATAATGAATTTAAGGAAAAACTTGAAAAAAGGGGTGGTTTTATAAAGGTCTCTTGGTGTGGTAGGCTTGAATGCGAAAGTCAAATCAAAAATGAGACTGGTGCTTCAGTTAGGCTAATTCCGTTTGAAAATAATGAGCCATTCAAAGAATATTGCTTTCATTGTGGTGAAAAGGCTCAAAAACTAGCTTATTTTGCTAAATCATATTAAAAAATCATCAATCTTAATTTTTTGAAAAGCTTGCCTTTTACTTAATTGCATAATGTTCTTAATGGTGCGTTTACCAAAATGTTCTCCTAAATTAACTTTTAACGAAGCAAAAAGACTCGCCTTCATAATAGACTCCGGAATAGAAGCACCCTTTGTTCTTGTAGCAAAATAAATCGCTCCGAAAACATCTCCTGCTCCTGTAGGATCGCGCATATTGTTGTTTTTATTTAAAAGGTCTAATTTATACACAATACCTTTACGCGAATATACATGAACGCCACGTGCACCACGCGTGACTATTACTTCTTCTACACTACACGAAAATGCTCTTTGAAGAAGATTTTTCAGATTCGGTATTTCTTCTTCAGAGACTTTTATGTATCTAAAATTGTCTAAAGCTATTGAGGGTTCTTTGTGTTTGATTAGACCATATCTATTCCTATATCTTAAAAAACCTTGCATGTCTAGAAAACAGTTCTTATTTTGCGTGAGCTTATAGAGTATATCTTCTTTAACTTCTCTAAATGTAAATGATACATAGATGTCTTTTTCATTTATTTTTACGTTTTGATAATATTCGTCAAGTTTAGTTTCATTATAAATATAGCTTTTTCTTTTGTCGTCCCAATATATATGAATAAAGAGCGGTGTTGGCAACTCATCGATGAAGGCTATGTTTTCTAAATTTATGTTTGTTCTCTGTAACATTTTCAACTTTTTTTTCTGAATGCCTTTTCCTATAGCTGTATATAGTGTTGATTTTTCACCCATAAAATTTAGTGCTAGTGAAGCGTAATACGCAGGTCCTCCGATCTGAATTTTTGCTATCCCATTTAAACAAACTATGTCTATAGTAAAATTACAAAAAAGGGCAATGACCATTTCATGAAATGTTATTTTACAAGTATTTTAAGCTAATTTTTCGAAATAATTAAAGGATGAATGCGTCATTATCCATAAAATTCCCTGCTGGTTTTTTTAGGTGATGAATGAAACTCTAATTCTGTTCACTTTAATGGGGATGGAGGCGAAAGCGCTGTATGAATTTAAAGACGTTGCGTCAAAAGTTGGAATAAATTTAAAATTTAAGAGGAGTAAATCTCCTGGAATCATTTTGGCTGAAGGAACCATCGAAGATGAAAGTCTAATAAAAAGGCTTTTTGATTTAATCGCAAAAGAAAATTGGAGGTTCCATGCACTAAAGAAAATTGCACATGTTAACCACCGCCTTTTTTTAGACGATGAAAACGCTTGGAAAACACTAATAGAAAAAATAAGCTCGGTTGTTTATAATAAAACCTATAGAATTAGTATTCACCGTGTAAAAAATCAACAGTTAAAAAAAGCTATTATTAATAAACTCGCAGAAAAAATTGATTCTAAAGTCGATTTAGAAAATTATGAGATAGAAATAGCAGGATATTTTATCGACAACGAATTGTTTTTTGTTTTTCCAACATCAACAAACGAGATATCTATTGATAAAATTAGATTTTCAAACTTTTAATATTTTCTCATTTATTTCGGCTATAATTTTTCGTTCATCTTCCTTCAATTCTTGTTTGTCATTTAGATTTAATTCTTCAAAAATAATGTTATCTTTATATTTATTTAAATTTTCTAAATGTTCATTAATCGCTATAAGATAAATATTTTTTGAAGGTTTGAGTTCAAATATTTTTAAAAGTTCCTTAATCTGAGTTTCACCGAATAGACATATGAAAAATTCAATACCCAATTTTTTTGAAATTGATTCGCCGCTAAGCCAGCGTAAACACGCATGATAAAAAGCTATTTTAAATAAGCGTGGTGAAATTAGTTTTTCAGAACTAAATATATAAAAAGAATCTGGATTTCTTAAAATTAGTTCTTTTTGGAAAGATTGTATTTCTTCTAAATTTCCTTTAAGTTTGTAAACACATAAAGAAAAGTTCTCCGTTTGTAATTCAACTATCATTTTTCAATATCTCCTGTAAATATTGTAAAATATATGGAAAAAGGCCATTCTTTTTTACCATTTCGCTTGCTTGGTCGAAATTCTTTTTTGCAACTGGTAATAAAAATTCGGTCAACTCCCATGGAAATAGAACCCAATCAGACGTAATTTGATAATAATAGTCTGGAATATATTTAGTCCACGGCTTAACGTATAAAGTAACTGTTCGAACGTGTTTTTGACCCTTCTCTTCTAATTTCTTTTTTAAATAAAGTAATGTTGAACCAGTATCAGAAACGTCGTCTACCAACAAGAGTTGATTTTTTTTATCATCTAAAATCGTCACGTCGTCAAGCATGTTTATAGAATGCCGTTCTTCACCTTTATACGATTCTACTTGAATAGAAATTAATCGGGTAATACCTAACAAATCGCTTATAATTCTAGCAGGAATCCAACCTCCTCTAGCTATAGCAACTATAACTTGAAAATCTTCCTTTTTCTTTCGTATTTTTTGTGAAATAGACAAAGTCCCGTTAAATATTTCTTCCCAAGAAGGGACTAAATAGCCACACATGTTTTAACCACCGTGTACAACTGGTATAATTGTAATTTGATCCCCGTCGGTAATCTCCGTTTGTGCGTCGTTATAAAGTCTTGCATCGGATCCATTGAGAAGAATTATAACAGATTGAGATATTTTTCCGTCTTTGATAATTCTTGAAATGGCCTCTTTTTTTTCATTGAAAAGATCTGTTATAAGTTCAATAAGTTTGACGCGCCCATTAATTTTAATTGTTTTTCCTTCTCCAAGATAGTTTTTTAACCATCCAAGCCCTTTTACTTCAACACTCATTTTTGATCAACCATTTACGGGTCAGCGAGGCGCATGCTCGTCATTAGCTTTATCTGAGCAGGTCAGCATGACATCATTCCCGTGCATTTAATTAAAGTTCTTCAATGACTTCAACCTTACTTTCTCTAATTTTAATTAGGCGAGTAATATATCCAGCTACTTTATTTAGAGTTTTCTTAGAATCCGTTTCTAAAAATCTTACTAAAATTTTTTTATTTTGCCTAAAATCTTTAGTAAACAACTCTGGATAATTCTCTACCAGTTGTTTGCCTACTCTTTTTATTGATCTAGTTTTAATTCTACCCATATTCTTTTAAATGAATATCTAATATATATGGTTAATTTTCTATCAATGCAAATGATATTTACTTTAAGTTGGGGGCTATTGCTTGAATATTTAAAAAACTCTAATAATGATCAATCCTAATACTTGCATTTATTGTCTTCGCATTGTTTTTAGTCAATGCGTTAGGCAACATATTATCGAAATGCTTTCTTTGAGGTATAACGCCTGAATGCTCAAAATCACATTAGATAAAACTTTTTATCTTTATAACCACGACGGATTTAATGACGTTAAGTTGAGAGATTTGCTTAATAAATGGTATATAAACAAGTACGAAAATTCGTTGAATTGGAATAAGTTTTTAACGTTGTCGTTCAGAACATAAGCGGCTTAAGTATTCATGTAAGTTTAAAAACATTTTACTTGTCTATGGTTTTTATCTTACGAAAACGTGTTGTGTAGAAACTTGATAGCGTTCCTGACTTAACACCTAATAAGCAATCATCTAACACTTGAATACCGATTCCTAAGAAACATTGTATTCTAGACATAATTTGACTATTGATCGCAGCTGGATGAGCCACTTCTATGCTTAGTAGGCTCACAAACTTATTTAAACACGCGATTCGCGATCCAATTGTCGCGCCTTTTTCTAGCTTGACACTCGTGTCTTTTTCAAGCAAAAAACAGGTTGGGTCGACTAAACCGCGTCCCTCAACATACACTCTTTTGTTGTGGCCATAACGCATAGAATCGTCCATTATTCCTCTTGCTCTTCCAAACTTTACACTGGAATAAAGCGCTCTTTCGCCAAGTGAATACAGCGGTTATTCGACACTATCTACTGCTATCGTAAGATTAAAAAACCCAACTTCTACACTTCATTAAGTAGTGAGAGATTATGGCAATTGCAGTACCTGCAGTTGGTGGGCAACCAGTTCTTATACTAAAAGAAGGTTCTCAAAGATCAAAAGGTAGAGAGGCGCTACATTCAAATATAGCGGCAGCGGTAGCAGTTGCCGAAGTCATAAGAACGACGCTAGGGCCAAAAGGCTTAGATAAAATGTTAGTTGACTCGCTTGGCGAAATAACTGTAACTAACGACGGTGCTACCATTCTTAAAAATATGGACGTGCAACATCCAGCAGCCAAACTAATGGTTCAAATTTCAAAGACTCAAGACGACGAGGTTGGTGATGGGACAAAGACTACAGTGGTTTTGGCTGGTGAGCTTTTACGAAGAGCTGAAGAGCTGGTAGACAAAAAACTCCATCCAACAATGATAGTCTCAGGATACAGAAAAGCAGAAGAAGAGGTAATGCGAGTCATAGCTCAAATAGCCAAGCCAATTCAGCTGACTGATAAAGAAACTTTAAAGAAAATAGCAATAACTTCTATGAACAGTAAATCTGTATCTGATGCAAAGGAACATTTGGCTAATATTGCCGTTGATGCGGTTCTAAGGATCGCAGAAAAACGCGGCGAAAAGAACTACGTCGATGTTGATTTAATTCAAGTAATAAAGAAACAAGGCGGTGGCGCGCTAGACACACAGCTCATAATGGGTGTTGTGATCGACAAAGAAGTGGTACACCCTGGTATGCCAAAGAGGGTTGAAAACGCAAAGATCGCGTTGCTCGACACACCACTGGAAATCGAAAAAACTGAAATTGACGCAGAAATTAGAATTACAAATCCAGAACAAATGAAGGCGTTCTTGGACCAAGAAACGCAAATACTAAGAGAGATGGTTGAGAAGCTCGCGAAGGTTGGCGCAAACGTGGTGATTTGTCAAAAAGGAATAGACGACGTGGCGCAGCACTTCCTCGCTAAGAAGGGCATCCTCGCCGTAAGAAGGGCAAAGCAAAGCGATATGGAAAAGCTTGCGCGCGCAACTGGCGCAAGAATTGTGACAAACATAGACGACCTTACTCCTCAGGACTTGGGAGAAGCGCAGCTTGTGGAAGAGAGACGCGTCGCCAACGAAAAGATGGTGTTCGTTGAAGGTTGCAAGAACCCGCGGGCTGTGAGTGTAGTAGTAAGAGCTGGGTTAGAAAGAGCCGTAGATGAAATTGAACGTTCTTTACATGACGCATTTAAAGCTGTAGGTACAGCGGTAATGGACCCACGAATACTACCTGGTGCTGGTGCCACGTATGTAGAAATCGCACGAAAAGTTAGAGAGTACGCTACAAAAGTTGGTGGGAAAGAACAGCTTGCTGTAGAAGCATTTGCTGACGCTGTTGAAATAATACCAAAAGCACTAGCTGAAAACGCCGGTTTAGATCCAATAAACGTAATAACGGAACTCAGAGCAGCTCACACTAAGCAAGATGGTTTTGTATATGGCGTTGATATAACAACAGGGAAGCCTATTGATGCTTTCAAGTATGGGATTATTGAACCAGCAAACCTTACAATACAAGCAATCAGATCAGCGGTAGAAGCAGCTTCTGCGATCTTAAGAATTGACGATGTCGTCGCCGCAGCAAAATCAAGCAGTGCTAGCAAGGGATCAGAAAAGAAAGAATCAGAAAAGAAAGAATCAGAAAGTTCTGATTAAACTTTTTTATGCCTTGGTTAGCATTTGTTGGATTAGGTCTAAGCGCCAACGACATAAGCCTGAAAGCGCTTGAAACATTAAAAGAATCTGATCTTATTTTTTTAGATTCTTATACTTCATTGGTACCTAGATTTAATTTTTTGAAATTTTCAAGACTAATAAAAAAAGAGGTCAAGCCACTGAAAAGAGAAGATTTGGAGGGGAAAGGATTTAATAAAATTATAGAATTAGCAAAGAAACAAAAGGTAGCAATTGTGATTCCAGGAGACCCCTTTTTAGCAACGACACATATGACAGCAAAGCTTGACGCGGAAGATGCTGGAATTACTACTTTTTATGTTCCAGGCATATCAATTTTCGTTGTCGCTTTTTCTTTAACTGGATTACAAATTTATAAAGCGGGCCCTCCAGCAACAATATTAGAACCATCACCGATTTATAATCCCAAATCGAGTTATTCAAAACTAATTGATAACTTAAAAAAAGGACTTCATACATTACTTTTACTTGATATTGATGTTGAAAAGAATCGTTTTCTCAGTTTTTCTCGTGCTGCTGAATTAGTTCTAGCGGAATTGAATAGAGTAACTCAAGCTAATAATCTTATTGGAATTGGAATTAGAAGAGCTAACAGTTTTGATCAAAAGATCTATATAGAAAGTTTAGCTAGACTTAAAGATTTGCACGACAGACGTTTCCCCCAAGTTCTTGTTATTCCTGGGAAAATTGATCCAATAGAAGCCAAAGCCCTTATCAATTTAGGCGCTAATCAAAAATTGGTTGAATCACATGCAAGAACAATTGAAAGAATTGGCAGAAAAATACATCTCAAATCTTGAGGCAGTGCTTAATGATCTTAAAACGGCTAACGTTGAATCTCATATTTTAGAGCATATAAGAAATTATCTTGCTGACGCCAAATATTACTATTCACACCAAGATTATATAACGGCCATAGTTTGCGCTTCTTACGCAGAAGGTGTAACTGACGGAGTTTTGCTCAGCAGAGGTTTAACGCCTAAATGGGTTAATCAAAACAAAAAAGTTTTAGTTGTAGGAACGTGGGATTTAATTCATTTGGGGCATATAAAATTTCTTTGGTTTGCAAAAAAACACGGAAGACTATACGTTATAGTGGCAAAAGATGTAAATGTAACTAAAGCAAAAGGTAGACCACCAATTATTCCTGAAGAGCAACGAGCAGAAGTGATAAAAAATCTTAAACCCGTTGATTATGTGATAATAGGCGATGAAAATGACTTTTTAAAACCCGTAGAAGAAATAAAACCTGATATTATCATATTAGGGCCAGATGAACAATATCCACCTGAAAAGTTACAAGAAGATCTTAAAAGACGTGGGCTTACTACAGAAATTATAAAACTGACGCAAAGATTTTCTGATTTCCCTCTAAGTAGTTCTTCAGCAATCATTAGGCGTATCTTAAAAATTTATGAAAAACAATAAAGGTAACTATAAACGAGGTTCAATATAGACTACATCTGCATCTTTTAACTGTAGCTTTTTTCTTAAGTTAACTGGCGCTATACACTCAACAACGTCATCGCCATATCTTGATATTTCAGGAAAAATTGCTACACAATCATAGAACTCATTACCATGATAAATTCTAGCATTATAAGAAACTACAAGACCATATACTCTATCGCCTTTTCTAAATCCATTAATAATTTTTGCTGGATATTTTCTAAAGACTTGAAAAACATTTTGATCGCTTTTCAGATTTAATGTGCCTGGGTAGGGTTTGAATCCATAAATTTGTTCAAATTGTCTTTTATAACCGGGTAGTTCAAGAAAGAACTTTCCTTCTCCAACACCAGAAACGACAACAGCCTTGATTTTGTCGTCATTCAATGGTAACATAATCTTATCAATAAAGCCCCTAATTTGACACTTTGTCTTTTCGCTAATGGTGAATTCATAGCCCATCGTGGTAATTCTCTTTTCTATGAAGCCGGCTTCCGATGCTTTTATTAGCCTTTTAGAAGCAGCCTGTTGAGAAATGCCTAAAAGACTACCTAAGGAAGATCCAGATATTCGTACAAAGCCATTCATTCCACCAAACTCAATAAGCGCTACTATTACATCTGCGAAATCAAACCATCTTTCACCAGGTTTGCCTAAAATTGTTCTTTTAATTGCCACCACTTAAATCACGCCCTGTTAAAGCTATATGAGTTTGTGTCAAAGCCAGTCTGGTTTCATCAATGAGCTTCCGGTTAATATCAAGTTTGCGTCGAAGTCCTTTGATGACTTTTTTAGGATATTCAAAATACCAGATATATTCATAAATTTGTTCCATTTGCTCAAATGTCTTTGACGCTTCTTTATAGTTGTCGTGTCTTATTTGTTCTAAACACATTCTCCGTAATTCGCCTATAAAATCAGCAAGCCCTAAAAGGTATTCATCTGGCTCTACGCCTAAACTTTCGTAAGGTGGCAGTTTTCCTTGTTTTGCAAAGTGATAAAGGCACTGCGCTTCAACATACTCTATCATTGCGTCTTTTATTATCTCTGCGTAATTACTTGAACTTATCTTAAGACTTTTTTTAATTCTTTTTGCCATGTTAAGTAGCTTTTTTGCTTTTTTTGCTTCACCTCTATGTATAAGGGATATTGCTGTTCCGCAATATTCAATTATCTTACTACATTTATCTAGAAGTTTTTCTTTTTCACGTAGCTGCATACGTAAAAGCCTGATCAGTTTTTCTCTTTCTTCAAGCATTTTTCTACACCGTTACTTGGATTCTAATGCGAATGTTTGTTCTCTGGTTCCTTGATTAGTTATTATAAGAAGGTCTATACCATCTCCTGAACCTATGTCTCTCATAATTGCTTGTTTTACAGATTTTATCGCCAATCCAATAGCTTCATCAAGACTCATCTGTTCTTTATATTCAGATTCTAATATTCCAAGACTTATACCTGCACCCGTTCCTATAGCTGTATAATCTTCAAGTAAGAGTGATCCTAATGCATCAAGAGTATACAAATGAAAACCATTATTATCATATCCTCCCAAAATCGTTTCGGTAAGATAGGGAGTGAATCTAGAATTATAAAGAATAACGCTTAAAAGCTTACCAACCGAAGCCACTGAAATTTTTGTCTCGTTTTCAATTTCATATAAATTAACCATAGAGACTACCCGTCTAACTAATGCTTGCATGTCGCCAATCAAACCAGCAAACCCTACACCAATTCGATCATTTATAGGATAAACTTTTTTTGCGGATTTTGATAAAATTGTGTAACCATAGACAAGACGTTTGTCTGCCGCGAGTACTACGCCTTCTACTGTTTTAATTCCAACGGTGGTTCCGCCTACCAAAACTTCAAAGCTCATTTTGTGTTGAGCAACCTTTACACTAATTTATTGTTATCTGTCTGGTTACGGTATACACAAAACCGTAGAACATAAACGTTACATTCATTGTGTATCATATTACAAACGATAAAGACATAACTTATTTATCACCAAATAAATAAATAATGTATGAAAACAACCATTCGCGATTTACTTAACAAAATTAAATGGGATCCACGATACCGTGGAAAAGGAGAAATATATTTCATTGATAGGAAAAATAATACCATAACGTTGGATTGTTGCGAAGCAGAAAAGATTACGGACATATCAAAAAATTACTTTAGAATAGGAGAAAAACACAACGCAAAATATATTCCCTTTCATAGAATAGTTAAGATTTCACATAATGATCAAGTTCTTTGGATCTCTAAAAGATGGATTTGCAATGGAATCGAAAAACAAAATACCCAATCCTTTTCGTGACTTATCAAAAGTTTCACTTTTCGAAGAAATCGAAAAGTGGTTATTTAACAAAATAGCTTCAATCAGTTTTGATGCGTCTGTGAAGTCTGCTTTTTTGCTACCGATAAAAAAGATAAAGCTTTTTTCTTCTCTTTATTCTTCAAAAATTTTTGAACTAAAAAAAGTTTATTTGCAAATTAAGAATGCACATCCCTTTTATGTTGGAGCTTGCGAATTCCTGTACGAGGGAGGGTTTGGTTGTTTAATAAACGATTTAGAGAAAATTCTACAAAGTGAGAGAAAGATCAGAATTTTAGCAAGAAATTATATAAAGGCTATAATAAAAGAGAAAACAAAATCAAACATATTTCTAAAACAATTCCTTGGAAGAGCAATGTATGTGATAAGAAAAAATTCTTATACAATGCATAAACTAAGAGAAGCTCATAAAAAACTTAACGAATTACCAGACATAGAACCAAACGTTTTTAAGGTTGCTGTAGTAGGGGCGCCATTCGTAGGAAAGTCATCGTTGGTTGCCAACCTGACGGGGAAAAAACTTGAGATCGGTAAGTATCCATTTACGACAAAAAGGATTAACATAGGAAGAATTTCTAATGAAAAATTCGAAATCGTTGTCTATGATACTCCAGGAATTTTAGATAGGCCATTAGAGAAAGGAAGCGTTTACGAAAAAAAAGCATATTTAATTCTTAAGTATTTAGCTGATTTTGTGGTTTTTTTAATTGACCCAACAGAAAGCGCTGGCTATTCCCTTGTTTATCAAAATAGAATTCTATCTTCTATTAAAAAAACTATGCCTACAATGCCAATCTTGGTTGTCGAAACTCATGCTGATTTGTTACAAATAAGTGATAATCGGTTTTGTATTTCTAATGTGACTGGTTTTGGTTTAGATGATTTAAAGCAGGAACTAATAAAGATCGCTGAGCAATGGTATTATGAGAAGTTTTCTCATGGCCCTTCAAAACCACAGTTAGGACACCTATAATTCGTTCCGGTTTTACGGCACTTTGCGCAACGCCAAATGACAACAACACCACATTTAGGGCACAAAAACTTGGTGCCTTTTTCCCCTAATATGATTGGAGTTCTGCACGAAGTACAAATCGGTAATGCGACTTCGTCTATAGAAGACATAAGTAGTGTTTAGGGTGGGAGTTATAAAAGCGCTTGCAACTAGTAACAACTTTTAAAATGTACGGTATTTGATTACCGATTTTTGTGTTTAGGACACCCTCCTAAATATTATTGATGAAACACATAGCAATTTTGTTTGCGTCTAATTCTCTGTAAATTGATTGCCCTTTCGAATAAGGTTATCAATAATTTCACGTCTGTTGCGCATGCTTTCTGGTCACTTGGAGCAGTCACCAAATTTGTTGACGCCTATAAATTACCGCTTTTTGACGTAGAGTTAATTCTAATCAACAACGCTACGATAATAGAAAGTCATTTATAATTCTATGGAATGTTAATAAGATATGAGTTCACGACGAAAAAGACGACAAGGTGCTCCTATGAGTAGTGCTGGGCTTGTTAGGTTTTATGAGGAGGAAAACCTTGGCTTAAAGTTAAAACCTGGCTATATAATTGCAGTTGCGGGAATTTTTTCATTTATTATCGCACTAGCCCATTTTGGAATTATCTAATTTTTTCCACAAGCGTTCCTTCTTTTGGTTTTACCCATGAAGAACCAGATTTGTCTTCCAAAACGAAAGTTATGGGAAGTTTGCCCTTTAATGCTTCGTTAAGCTTTTCGATTTTTGAGTTCATTTCTTCAGGTGAAAATAAAGCCAAAAGTCTGTCTCTTATTTCAGTCATAAATCCTTCAATTGTAGTTATTCGGGGCAAAGTTCTTGATGTGGGAGTTATTTCAATTCCGAGCTCTGGTATTGTTATCAACCCTGAAGGCGATCTATAGATCAGTGTATTATAATCTTCAGCTCTTTTTACGTGAATCGTGTATTTTACATACCCTCTTTGTAAAACGTCCATAAATTCATGCTCTTTAAAACCACATTTTGGACACACTTGGATAAATAATTCAAACCCTTCATCTTTCTTATAAACTAGGTGTCGAAGCTCTAAGCCTTTTAGGCCACAAGTTGGACAAATTTCTTCAGTAGACCACGATTCTACTTCAATACCATCTATCAATTCACTTCAATTAATTATTTTTAAGGCGTTTAACTTAAGCCTTAGCCAATAAAATTAAAAAAGAATGAATCGTAATAGCTTTCCTATAAGACGCCGTCTCTTACCAAGATCGATCTCTACTCGAAAAAGCATAAGTTTTATTTTAGCTGAATATATTTTAGCATCAATACTCTTTCATGTTTCTTTTAGGTTCGTTATGATTTCATGTGTTCTCTACTTTCTTCTTATCTTTGTCCCGTTTAATAAAAGACAAAATGAAAGTAATGGGCAAACAAAAAGGATCGCTTATATGTACCTAATAATTAACACAATCGTTTTTACGTCTTTGGTTTTTGTGTTTGTTTTTAATAAAATAAATATTACTATTGGTTCGTTTTTCTTTGTTACTGCTAATGTTATAGCTATGTACATATATATGATAACCAACTTTACTGTGTTTGGGAAGAGAATTATAGAAACTATCTTTTATGGATTCTTACTCATCATTTCTTATTTACCGCTATTTATTAGCGTATCAATGAGTATTTGGAAGTCGGCTTTATTGTATTTTTGTGCGCTTTTAATTTTTATCATTAATGTTTTTTTCTTAAAGAAAATTAAACTTAATGGTTTAACTGCATTGGATGCAATTTCAAAGTTTGCCAAATCTTGGATGGATCAAGAATCTGTTGCTTTTGATGAGCTTTTAGATAAGGTTGGAAAAAGACACGTGGCAAAGATTTCAGTTTATCATATAACAAATGAAAATGATGATTCGATTTGTACCTTTATAATTCCTTATATTCATCCAGGCCCATTAAGACAAATAGGCAGTGGCGAATTGCCTTCTATTTTGTACTCTGCTCTTTATGATTTAAATCCGTTTGTTGTCCATGGTGCATCTAATCACTCATTTAACCTTACTTCACGAAGAGAAAGCATACGAATTGTTAATCTTATCAGAGATTGCGTCAAAAATAAGGAAGATCGCGGTAAGGAACTGGAAAAACTTTCTTTTTCATGCGGCGAAAATGGAAAAATCCAAATTTCTAAATACAGATTTGGAGAAAATTTTTTGTTTTTCGTAAGCAAAGTTAATAGCACAGAAGATTTGCCAAACAGAGTGGTTTGCGCTGTTGATGAACGAACAGATATAGTAGATAGACACAATGGAATCTGCGACGAAAATGAAGCGATATATACAGAAAGCGAAGAAACTCAGGTGTTAGAATTAATTGCTTTGCTTAAGGCTAGTCAAGATCGTGAAATAAAAATTCGCGAAGTAGGATATGGTTATACTAGTTTTCATACCGAAGACATAGGACCAGGTGGCATTAGAGTCTTAAGCTTTTTTGGGTCAAACAACATTACGTTTATTTCCATAGATTCTAATAATTTAGCGTGCGGCATGGCTCAAAGAATACAACAAGAAGCAGAAAAACTTGGCTTCTCGCTTTCAGAAGTTGTTACTACTGACAATCATTGGAACACTGGCGGTAAAAAACACAGATTGGGATATAAACCAGGTGGTTCAACAGATGGGGTAGGCTTGCTTAATGCAGTTAAAGAAGCTTTGTTAATGTCAAAGAGAAACGCACAACGAGCAAAATTTAATAGAAGCGTAATAGCTTTCGAAACAAAGATTGTAGGTGACGAGGCAATGATCTCATTAAAAAAAGCAGCTGACAAGGGGACGCTTTTAGTTATGCTTTCGTTTTTATCTTCTGCGGTTTTAGGTCTTTTGGTTATTTTGTGGTAGCGCTTTATGAGTACTAATTGTTTTTAGTATTGTCTAAAAAACAGTGATTGTCTGTACCAAACATGCTTAGAATTGAGTCTCCGCAGAGTTATTCACAAACAGCGTCTTATAGTGCTGTTTAAATGATGTCTATTTATAATTCGAGTTGTTGCAGTGGAACTAGAGGGGTTATGAGTTTGTTGTAGTATACATATGAAACTCGTAGCACAAATGATTGTGGGTTTTTGGTAATTAAAGCGTTTGCACCCCCCCACCCGTTATGTTCTACTGGATCTAATGGAAACCAAAACAGCGGAAACAGAACTTAAATAGATTCTTTTCTATTAGTTTCGATGTTTCCAATGGAAGCAGAGGGGTGGGGGCTACTTTTCTGTTTCTTTAAGAACCGCTTCTAGTATGTCTAACCCAATATCTAGCTCCTCTCTTTCTATAATAAGAGGGGGACAGATTCTTATCACAGATTTTCCAGCACCAATTATGGCAAGCCCTCTCTTCCAACATCGCACTAAAACCTCTTCCAGCATTTTTGTGGCTGGTTCCTTGCTTTTTCTATCTTTCACCAGCTCTATACCAATCATTAATCCCCTTCCTCTTACGTCTCCTATTTTTTCAATTTTTTCCTGAAATTCCTTTAACCTTTTTAAAACATATTCACCGTTCAAAGTGACTTTCTCCAATAATCTTCTTTTTTCAATTTCATCAATTACAATTAGTGCAGCCTCACAAGAAACTGGATTACCTCCAAAAGTGCTAGCATGCGAACCAGCGTCTAATTCCATAAGCTCAGAGCGACCAAGGAGTATACCAAGTGGTAATCCACCGCCAATAGCCTTAGCTATACTCACTAAGTCAGGCTTAACTCCATAATGCTCTATGGCAAACCATTTACCAGTTCTTCCAACTCCGCTTTGAACTTCATCAACGCCAAGCAGAATGCCATATTTGTCTAAAATTTTTTTAAGTTTTTTGAAGTAGGCTTCTGGAGCAGGAATATAGCCACCTTCCCCCTGTATAGCTTCTGCTATGAATAGAGCGGTTTCTTCTGGAGGTACAAATTTCTGAAAGACCTGTTCTTCGATATAATCGACGCAAAATAAATCGCAGTTCTCCGGGTTCAAACCAAATGGGCATCTATAGCAGTAAGGAAAGGGCACGTGCTCAATATTAGGAACAAACGGACCAAAAAATCTTCTTTGTACAGGCCTACTCGCCGTAAGGCTCATTGCACCATATGTCCTTCCATGAAAACTGCCAATAAACGCAATAATGTTTTGCCTTCTTGTACTCCATCTTGCAACCTTCATCATGGCCTCATTTGCTTCGGCCCCACTATTCCCAAAGAAGATCTTAACATCTTTGTCAATAGGAGAAATTTCTATAAGTTTCTCCGCGAGCCTTACCGTTGATTCATAGAGAAAATCTGTAAAAGAGTAATGTATTAGTTTTTGAGTTTGATTCGTTATGGCTTCTTGTAGTCTTTTATTTGAATAACCAAGCGCATTTACCGCTATTCCAGCATTAAAATCCAAATATTTGTTTCCATCAACATCATAAATGAACACACCATCGCCTTTATCAACCACAAGAGGGTACCATCTCGAAAAAGACTGCATAACACTGTTTTTATCTCTTTCAATGATTTGTTTGGCACGGGGACCAGGTGGTTCTATGATAATTTTAGGACCCTTTTCCATATTGGATCAAAAGGTTTCTTTCTTAAAACACTTAAAAGTCTTCCTAAACTTTAAAATTAAGGAATTTCTTGGACAAAAAGATTCAATTTTTTGAGTTCGTCTAATGTGTTAGAAAACTGTGACATGCTTATTGTTTCGATGTCTAAAGTTACGTCAGCCATTCCAATTGTTACATCATAATTTAATCTATCGTGGTCGATGGAAAGTATGTTTATTTGGTTTTTTGCTAAAACATTTAAAACTTTATTGAGTTCGCCAGGTCTATCTTTTAGTCTAATCTTTATGCGATGTCTCCGACCAGCCCTTTTAAGTCCTTTCTCGAGAACCCGATCTAAAGTTAATAAATCAATATTCCCACCACTAATAACACACACCGCTTGTTTAATTCCAGAAGCTAATTTATTAAAAAGCATAGCCGCCAATGATGCGGCTCCAGCACCTTCTGCAACCAATTTTGCTCTTTCCATCAAAAGAAGCAAGGAATATGCGATTTCTTCATCATCTACAAGAACAATATCATCAACGACACTTTCTAAATATTCCAAAATCCTTTTAGATGGTTTTTTCGTAGCAATTCCTTCGGCAAAAGTTGAGGTAGTAGACAATTCAATAATTTTATGTTGTTTGAATGATTCATATATAGAAGACGCCCCTTTTGCTTGTACGCCTATCACCTTAACTGAAGGCTTAACGGTTTTTATTACGGTACCAATTCCCGATATTAGACCACCACCTCCAATAGGTACGAGCACCGCATCGAATTCAGAAATGTCTTGTAGAATTTCGAGAGCAACTGTGCCTTGACCAGCCACCACTTCTTCATCGTCGAAAGGGTGTATAAAAACAGCACCGCTTTTTTCGCAATATTGAATAGCTGCATCATAAGCTTCTTCAAAATCTTCACCAACCAATACAACATCTGCGCCATATGATTTAGTTGCCTCTATCTTTATAGGAGGCGTTCCTAAAGGCATAAATACTTTGGCTTTTACGCCAACCACACTAGATGCTAAAGAAACCCCTTGAGCGTGATTACCAGCCGAAGCGGCTACGACGCCTTTTCTTAATAAGATTGGATCTAGGGCTCTAATCTTATTAAGAGCCCCTCTAATTTTAAAAGAGCCCGTTCTTTGCAAATTCTCCTCCTTTAAATATGTTTTAATTCCAGCCATATTAGAAAGAGTTCTACTAAACTCCAGTGGTGTTTTGTGCACTAAGTCTTGGATTCTTTTTTGTGCAATTAAGACTTTTTCAAGCGTAAGCTTAAATTCTTCCATAAATACAAACAGTGGTATTCTTTTTTTAAAGTCACTAAACCCTTAAAAATCTGCTTATAGTAGCTTTATATTAGCGGGGTAGGGGAGCCTGGTTACCCCGCAGGGCTCATAACCCTGAGGTCGGTGGTTCAAATCCACCCCCCGCTATAATAATTATTCAATCATTTTATACTCATTTAATGAGTAGTTTCTACCATTTTTTTCTTTTCCATATCTCTTTAAAGGTTTCATTAAATGCCTAAAATACCTTATTGGGGGCAAATACAAACCGGGTACGATTTCTCTAGATACAAAAAGCGTTCTTTTCGGAAGAGATAAACCTTTAAGATCACAAAACCTACACCTGAACTTTCCCTTTCCTTCGTTTTGCAAAGTTCTTTTACAACGAGGACAAGCGGGATTAAGTGTAATAATTTTTTTTGCTAATTTTTTTACTATGAGTTTTTCCACATTAATTCCAAAGTCTAAAAACGGTCTTACACCACCCATTATAATTATTTCGTCTTGCGGTTCTAACTTTGTAGCTATGTCTTTCATCAATCCTACCTCATTAAAAAAGAGCGCTGTCAGAGTGTATTCATGATCTCCGACTTCTAGTGTTACACATCCTTGCCTAATTTTGGGCGAACTTTTAACGAACACATTAAGTCTAACTGAGTCTCCTAGTTTCAATTCAGAGATTTTTCTATTTACATAATGTTGATCGGTTGCTTGATTTGTTATGTAAACCATCCATCCTAGTGGCTCCTCTGATACTATAAACTTTTTTGCCTCAATTAACTTTTTTGGATCTTCGCCCCTTATCCCATACAAAACTGGATCTTTACCATGAGGCGTTAAAAGCAACCTTTTCCCATCAATATTATTAAAAGTATATTTTCGGTAAAGGCGATCAATAACACGAACACTTTCAATATCTATTTTTCTTTTTGTACCTATAAATTCGGGTTTTCTGTATGCAAGAAGTTCATATGTGTAGTCTCCTTCCAGTAAAAGGAGCGTGGCTGCAGCCAAAGCACCGACTAACCCTAGCCTTCTTTTCGCATACTTAATTATTTTCGCTTTTTCAATAACTTTATCCACAAGTTCAGGTTCAATTATTCTGTTAATTGCGTCTTTTATAATAGGTTCTATGAATTCTCTTTGTTTTTGATCAATTAAAACCAAGGCGGGCATTGACGCAACTTCTTCTTCGATCTTCTGAAGTATTTCTACTGCAACATTATATACTCTATCAATATCCTCTGAATAAACGGTAATCCCTACTGCCCCATTACCTCTCGTCTTCCAAGGCACATTAGGATTTAGCCTAATTAGTCTTGGAATATCGACCACGTTTATTCCTTGTCTTATCAATTCTTTTATCAGCAAATATCCAACGAAAGTCGTACATCCACCAATCTTACTATCACTATCATCAATTCCAATGAATATTTGGTTATTCAAAAAATCTTTAATTGTCTTCATCAAAGTCATTTAGTCTTTTCCACAATTATCATTGTGAGAGTAGACCTAACTTTTTCAAGTTTTCTGATCTTCCATGTTACAACTTCTTTTAATTTATCTAAATCTGGCGCCTCAACAAGCGCAACGACATCATATACACCATAAACTAGGTGCGCCTCTTTTACCATAGGTATCTGCTTTAATTGGGCTAACACTTCGTCCTCGCTTCCAATTTCAGTATTTATTAACACATATGCTGATGTCATACTTTTTCTCAATTTAATTAGTGATATAAACTTATCTGATTAAATTGAATACCCATTAGAGCGCTCCTATACTTCTTATGACTTAGCTAAACAAATCATAACTTTTGGTAAATATCGTGGGTTTTACGCCTGCTTGGTGTGCTATTGTAAGTAAATAAAGAATGACACCAATCTAAAAACGTCGTTATCTATAGTGTCCACATTAGCGTAAGCATGAAAAGCGTGCAAAACCGTTGCCTAGGCACAATCTCATCAGCTAGCGATAAACTTGTTAAACGCTAAAAAGACTTTCATTTAGTTATAGAACTGCATAGCCATGGGCTCGGAGGGATTTGAACCCTCGACCTCCCGGTTGCTACGCTCTTGCTTATCAGCCGAGCGCTCTACCAAGCTGAGCTACGAGCCCCTAAATTACATTTATCTAACAACAATTTAAGCGTTCTTAGCGCGTGGATGCTATGTGGATTATGGGCGCCGCGCCGAATTGGTGAGCGCGTAATCAACCGCACACCTCTTTAAAGCTTGGCCTCAGAACACCTCAACGCCTTTCGCACCTCAGACCTCTAGTTTCATGAAAAAGCCCTAATCCGATCTTAAAGTCGAGATTCAAAGACGGACAAGTTGAAAAGAGCCTCAACTTCGAATCTGAGCTTTGGGCACTCAATTATCGCCATGGCTTCGTGATGTGGTGGTAAACCACAACTTAAGTTGTGGTTTGTAAAGAGACTAGACAATTTGATTCGAGTTACATTTAAACTACTATAATACGTTCAGGTTTCTTTAAGGACTAAGAAACGTCTTGTGACTAGTAGCCTACACACTATGATGCTCGACCTCACAAAGCTGTTGTTCGAACTTTCAAAACCACGTAAATAAAAACATTTAACAGTTGTTTGGCTACCCCAAGCATCGAACAAGGATGTTCTACGACAACACCCAAAGAAAAACAATTATCACACCGTTAGAGCTTTTTGTTCGGTAGCACTCAGGGTGTGATATGAAGGCTTATCTGTAGAGCATCACGACAGAGAAGTGCTTATATTTGTGTTCTAATACAATATTTTCTGCACCCTGAGTGGCGGCGCAACCACTAGCAGGGCTATGGCCCGCGATGTGTGGTTGCCTTCCAGCTCAAGGGTACATGTATAGAAAGCTTTATTTTAGCAATGGGGGCTTGACCCTCTGGATCATGCCCGACGTTCGTCACCCGAGCCAAAGGTTCCTAACCCCTTGGTCAACTCTCTTCTCTCTGTGTATGCGACCGTACAGACCCGGTTGATCCTGCCGGACCCGACTGCTATCGGGATGATACTAAGCCATGGGAGTCGTACGCCCTCGACCACGCGAGGGCGTGGCGTACGGCTCAGTAGCACATGGTCAATCTACCCTTGGGAGGAGGATAACCCCGGGAAACTGGGGCTAATACTTCATAGATGAGTAACCCTGGAATTGGGTACTCATCGAAAGGGTGCAGGGGCATGTCCCTGTACCGCCTAAGGATGAGACTGTGTTCCATCAGGTAGTTGGCGAGGTAACGGCTCGCCAAGCCGATAACGGATGCGGGCAGTGAGAGCTGGAGCCCGGAGATGGGCACTGAGACAAGGGCCCAGGCCCTACGGGGCGCACCAGGCGAGAAACCTTAGCAATGCGGGAAACCGTGACTGGGCCATCCCGAGTGCCAGCCGCTAAGGCTGGCTTTTCCCCAGAGTAAGCATCTGGGGGAATAAGCGGGGGGCAAGACTGGTGTCAGCCGCCGCGGTAATACCAGCTCCGCGAGTGGTCGGGACGATTATTGAGCCTAAAGCGCTCGTAGCCGGCCCCGTAAGTCCCGTGTTAAATCCAACGGCTTAACCGTTGGGCTGCATGGGATACTGCGGGGCTAGGGAGCGGAAGAGGCCAGGGGTACTCCCGGGGTAGGGGCGAAATCCTATAATCCCGGGAGGACGACCAGTGGCGAAGGCGCCTGGCTAGGACGCGTCCGACGGTGAGGGGCGAAAGCTGGGGGAGCGAACCGGATTAGATACCCGGGTAGTCCCAGCCGTAAACGATGCGGACTGGGTGTTGGCACGGCTTCGGGCCGTGCCAGTGCCTCAGGGAAGCCGTTAAGTCCGCCGCTTGGGGAGTACGGTCGCAAGACTGAAACTTAAAGGAATTGGCGGGGGAGCACCACAAGGGGTGAAGCCTGCGGCTCAATTGGAGTCAACTCCGGGAACCTTACCAGGTGCGACAGCAGGATGAAGGCCAAGCTGATGACTTTGCCTGACGCGCTGAGAGGTGGCGCATGGCCGTCGCCAGCTCGTGCCGTGAGGTGTCTGGTTAAGTCCAGGAACGAGCGAGACCCTCACCCTTAGTTGCGACCGCGAAAGCGGGCACACTAAGGGGACCGCCACCGTTAAGGTGGAGGAAGGAGGGGGCAACGGCAGGTCAGCATGCCCCGAATCACCTGGGCCGCACGCGGGCTGCAATGGTGGAGACAATGGGATCCGAACCCGAAAGGGGGAGGTAATCCTTGAAACTCCACCGTAGTTGGGATCGAGGGCTGTAACCCGCCCTCGTGAACCTGGAATCCCCAGTAATCGCGTGTCATCATCGCGCGGTGAACAAGTCCCCGCTCCTTGCACACACCGCCCGTCGCTCCACCCGAGCTGATTCCAGATGAGGCGAGGTCGCTAAGGCTTCGTCGAATCTGGAATCGGCGAGGGGGGAGAAGTCGTAACAAGGTGGCCGTAGGGGAACCTGCGGCCGGATCACCTCCTACGTATCTTTTGAGTTGACCGAGGGTTAGGGACTGGAAATTCGGGTGACGAACGTCCTTATGAATGCGGCCCAGAACCCGCAAGGATTCTGGGTTAAGGGCTAGTGGCAAGGTTGCTTGTCACGATGAAGCCGTGTGCATGGTGAATACGCCAACCAGCTAAGTATCGAAAGACTCGGCAGCTAACCCATCTGGTGGATGGCTTGGCTCGGGCGCCGACGAAGGGCGCGGCGAGCGGCGAAACTGCCCGGGTAGATGTATGCAATCGTTGATCCGGGCGTTCCCGAATGGGACTTCCCCTAGGCGTAAACCGCCTAGGCGCCGACGAGGCGCGGGAACCCCCCGAACGGAAACATCTTAGTAGGGGGAGGAAAAGAAATCAAAACGAGATTCCCTGAGTACCGGCGAGGGAAAAGGGAAGAGGCCAAACTGAATCCTAGCACGATGAGTGCTAGGGCGTGTGGGGTTTGGACTTGGAGTAGGGCCTAACTCCACGAGCGGAAGCGCGTTGGAAAACGCCGCCATAGAGGGTGATGGCCCCGTACGCGAAGTGGAGAAGGCCTGTCCAAGTTCCAGAGTACCATGCCCTGACGGGTGTGGGAAGATGGGAGTCACCGACTTCCAAGCCTAAATACGTCCCGAGACCGATAGCGGACAAGTACCGTGAGGGAAAGCTGAAAAGGACCCCGGAAGGGGTGTGAAAAGCGCCTGAAACCAGATGGGGATACCCGGTACGGCCTGAAAGGGTTCAAGCTTACCCGAAGGAATCCGCGGCGACGCGGTAGTACGAGGGTAAGCTACCAGGGTCGTGCCGTTCGTCTTGGAAAACGAGCCGGGGAGTCCATGGCTGTGGCGAGGGTAAGGGTTCTTTAACCCGCACCCGTAGGGAAACCGACATGCCCGCAGCGCCTTTGACGTGAGGGGCGAGGTCCGATAAGGGCCTGAAGTCACAGTCATGGGACCAGAAACCGGGCGATCTATGCCTGCGCAGGGCGAAGCCGGGCGAAAGCTCGGTGGAGGCCCGAAGGGGTGCTGACGTGCAAATCGCTCCTCTGACGCGGGCATAGGGGCAAAAGACCAATCTAGCCCGGTGATAGCTGGTTCCCTCCGAAGTGCGTCCTAGCGCAGCCCGGCCAGAGATCGCCGACGGGGTAGAGCTACGGATTAGAAAGTGAGAGCCGAAAGGCTCCGCTTTCTTGTCCAACTCCGAATCCGTCGGCTTCGGAGAAGGCCGGAGTGGGGGCTACGGGATAAGCTCGTAGTCCGAGAGGGGAACAAGCCTCACTGGGGTTAAGGCCCCTAAGTGCCGGCTAAGTGCACGAAAGAGCGTCTCACGCCTAAGACAGCGAAAAGGTGGGCCCAGAAGTAGCCATCCTCTAAGGAGTGTGTAACAACTCATTCGCCGAGGCGTGAGGCCTCGAAGATGGACGGGGCTCAAGCCGGCCGCCGAGACCCCAGCATACCGCTTGTATCAAGCGGTATGGGTAGGAGGGCGTCCCAACTGGGTAGAAGCAGGGCCGTGAGGTCCTGTGGACCGGTTGGGATTGCGGATCCCGGTGGTAGTAGCAGCAAAGAGAGGAGAATATCCTCTCCGCCGAAAGGGCCAGGGTTCCTTGGCAACGATCTTCGGCCAAGGGTTAGCCGGTCCTAAGGTGACCCGTAACTCGGTGTCACCGAAAAAGGGAAAGGGGTTAATATTCCCCTGCCACGGAGATACGTGCCGTAAGGCGCGCCGACACCTGACGCTTCAGGGTAGGTCGAGCGGAGTTGCCGCTCTGTCGACTTAGCCGAAGCTGGGGGAGTGTCGTAATGACGAGAACCCAGTCAAGGCTAGGTCGGTCCTCCGCAAGGGGGATTCGGCCGAACCCCGGAGCCCATGAAAAACGGTGTCGGAAGGAGTCTCCGTGACCGTACCTAGATCCGACACAGGTGCCCCTGGGTGAGAAGCCCGAGGCGTGTCGGGTTTATCCCTGGTTAGGGAACTTGGCAAATTAGCCCCGTACCTTCGGAAGAAGGGGTGCCTGGCATCCTGCCGTTAGGTGGTGGTGCCAGGTCGCAGTGACTAGGGTGAGCCGACTGTTTAATAAAAACATAGGTCACCGCTAGCCGGTAACGGTGTGTACGGTGGCTGAATCCTGGCCACTGGCGGGACGTCAAACCCGGGTTCAACCGGGCGAAGCGCCGCTGAAGGCCGGGAGTAACTCTGACTCTCTTAAGGTAGCCAAATGCCTTGCCGGGTAAGTTCCGGCGTGCATGAATGGATCAACGAGCTCACCACTGTCCCAACCAGGGGCCCGGCGAAACTACGTCACCTGGTGCATAGTCCAGGGACCCCCGACCGGGAGAAAAGACCCCGTGGAGCTTTACTGCAGCCTGTTGTTGGGATACGGTTGTGGATGCGGAGAGTAGGCGGGAGCAATGAGGTCATGGCTCCGGCCATGGCCAATGCGCCGTTGAAACACCGCCCATCCATAGCTGTGTCCCTAACCTCGAAAGAGGGACAGCAATAGGTGGGCAGTTCGGCTGGGGCGGCACGCCCACGAAAAGATATCGTGGGCGCCCAAAGGTTGGCTCAGGCGGGTCAGAACTCCGCCGTAGAGTGCAAGGGCAAAAGCCAGCCTGACCGAGTCCTTATGGCGAGGGACTCGGAGGGGAAACCCAGGCCTAGCGACCGCTCATGCCTCCCTCGGTGGGAGCTGGGCATGACAGAAAAGTTACCCCGGGGATAACAGAGTCGTCGCGGGCGAGAGCTCCTATCGACCTCGCGGTTTGCTACCTCGATGTCGGCTCTTCCCATCCTGGTGGTGCAGCAGCCGCCAAGGGTGGGGCTGCCCGCCCATTAAAGGGGAACGTGAGCTGGGTTTAGACCGTCGTGAGACAGGTCGGTCTCTCCCTATCGGGGGTGCTGGTCGCCTGAGGGGAAGGTGCCCTTAGTACGAGAGGAACGGGGCGCCGCGGCCTCTAGTTTACCGGTTGTCTGGCAAGGCAGACGCCGGGCAGCCACGCCGTATCTGGGTAACCGCTGAAAGCATCTAAGCGGGAACCCAGCCCCGAAAATAGGCGGCCAATCCCCCGTTCTAATAGAACGGGGGACGAGGGCACCAGTAGAAGACTGGGTTGATAGGGTGGGGGTGTAAGCGCCAAGGCTTCGGCCGAGGCGTTCAGCCTGCCACTACTAACAGCCCGAGGGCTGAGTCTTTCGATACTTAGCTGGGCGAAATATTCACCATGTGCACGGCTTGGGGGGAATTATATGAAAAACAAAAAAACGGTTAATAGTTTGGAAGAAAAGGAAAAGAAGAGAGTAGATGAAGAAACTAAATTACTTGTGAAGACTAGAAGCAAATATGAACTAAAAGAAGATATCAAGGAGAAATAACTTAAAAACGCTTAAATTTCTAAAATCAAATTGTAGTTAAAGGTCCGGTCGTATAGCCAGGTCAAGTATCCGGCCCTTTCGAGCTTTAATGGGGAAAGGCCGTGACCCGGGTTCAAATCCCGGCCGGACCATACTAAGTTTTTAGTAAATGTACAAAATGTCAAACTTTGATGCAGATTTACATAACTTTTAGCGCTTTTGTAAAAAGCGCTGGGGGCGGGATTTGAACCCGCGCGGCCTTTTAGGCCAAGGGCTTAGCAAGCCCCCTCCCTACCTGGCTAGGAGACCCCAGCTATGGCCCCCCCTAAATACGGAAGATATGAGAAGACAAAGTCTTCTCCCTTTAAGTCTTTGCCATTAGACTGAGAACGTGTATGGTCGGGAGTTGGGCTGCTCCCTCCCGGGCCTGACCCGGTCCCTCCCGTAAGCCAATTTATCCATCCCTACGGATGGATAAATTGGCCCCATACACCCCTCAGCCCTAGGCTGCATGTTAAGGGAGAAGCTGTTTGTCTTCTCATATCTTCCGTATTTAGGGGGTTACTGGCATACGCTTACGCCCATTTCGTATGTGGAGGGAGGGCGAGCCCCTCTGCCCTACCCAAATCCATTTTAAATTGGGAAATTTATTTGTTTTTCTTTTCTTTGGAGGCAATATTAATGCTTCTCGTGTTGCCTTAATAGAATCTTTGATAGAAAAGAGTTATCAAAAACCCAATTGATTATTGGTGAAAATTCGATAGAAAACCAAGCGACTCAATAGCATGTCACAAAAACCAAGATTTATGAATAAAAATTCACAATTTGTAGAGTTTCTGTTAAATATTGTATAGATAAATTTAATCGAACTAATCAAGTTATATACTTAGGAACAAAATTACTGCACACGTAACCTTCGTCTGATGTAAAGAGCTTTAGTCGTTGTAGAACTCTTTGGATAACACGCTAGTCCCAATTATTAAAATGACCAAGCGCTCATGTTGACTTTAATTTCTGAACATTCACGCAAGCGGTCTATAACCGAGTAGCGACAACTATCACTTTCAACAGGTGTGAAAAAGGGTGTCAATTACTAAAGCAAGGGAAACCTGTGTTTAATCCTAGTGCTTTGTAGAGGATTAGCATTTAACTAACGTAGTTCACTATTCGCGTATGATGGCGATGACCTGTTATTACCTTAATACCTATATTCTTGCCGTACGCATCTAACGTGATCATTCTTTTTATTTTTGCGTCTTTTTCTGAAGCTTTTAATTCCACCAAAAAAGGTGATATTGCGCGCGCAAACGCGCAGCTAAGGTGTCACTAGTGGTAGGCGGTTTGGGCAATAGCTAGTTTAAGGTGAGTATGAAAAGGGCGTCTAGATAACACTTAAACATATGTACACAATGGGTTTTGGTGCTCGTAAAATCCCAACATAAGTTTGTTCTTTTAACTTATAACAAGATGTTTGAGCTCAACGTCTAGCGGTTTTGTTTATAGACGCAATGAAATCTCGACGTCTCTAAAATGCAATAATTGTGGAAAGTACCCATAAAGGAAATCAATCCTCAGTTAAAATATTAAGGAATTCTGGATAACGTTGTACACTTAAGGTAAAATACAAGCAGCCTTTATAGTTGGGTCTTCGTGGATGAAACAAGCGCATATGTTATTATTGGTATAACCCAAATCAACTACGAGAAACGCTCTCAGAATTGGAAAAGATCTAATGTATCAAATTCGTAACCAATGAGGATTTCTAGTTAAGGATGTTAAAAGAGAATGCTGCTTTTAAAACACATCTTGCTAAAATGATTTGGTCTCATATTTCACAACAATTATAAGCACATCCATGAGTATATTAACGTTATCATAAATGGTTAAATTCTACAGAGACTCGTTGGAATGAATATAATTGATCTTCTTAGTAAACTCTAATTTATATTCACAAGGTTTACATATTTTACTTTTAGGAGATGTAGGTTTCCCGCAATATATACATTTATTAAGCGTAACTTGATGAATAGTGATGTAGTTTACGAGTTTGTCTTGAAAATTAAGAAGCGCATCATATACGCCATTAATTTGTGTACTAACTTGCTCGAGAACGTCTCTTACCTTATCTCTTATGGCGTCATGAGAATAAGGACACTCATTAATTTGAAATTTATACCCTTTTAAGTAAGCATACATCGCAATTTCTCTTTCTGAAATACGGCGTAAAGGTTTTATTCTCGGTATAAATTCCTCTGAAATGTTATTCAATCTTAAAATTCTTTCTAAATCACCCCTGAGAACATTCATTAAAATTGTTTGCGCCTCATCATCTTTGTTATGCCCAGTAGCAATTTTGTTTGCACCCAGTTCTTCTGCAATCAAATTGATCGCCCTTCTTCTAAAAACACCACAAACGCTACAAGCAGAACCTTTATACACATTAGCTTTAACATATTCCGTCAGGCTACCTCCAAAAAGTTCCCTATAAGAAACAACTTTATGTGGAATAGAGTATTTTTGGGTTATAACTCTTGCATATTCAATGGCTTCGTTTCTATAATTACCACCTTCAATTTCAATCCCCTCATCAATAGTGACCGCAAAAAGTTTAATTTTTTGTAGTTTTTTGGCAAGTTTGCCCATAATATCAACTAGAACGATACTGTCTTTACCGCCTGAGACCGCTAAAAGAATCTTATCACCAATTTCTATCATATTATAATGCTTAATCGTTTTGACAGCTTTTTTATATATGTAATTTAAGAAACACTTTTTGCAATATGAAATTCCTGAATTGTTGTCCAAATACACCGCTTTTTCTCCGCATTCACAAAACAATCTGTCCATCTTGTAAATTATTATCATCACATCTAATTTATATTTGATGTCATCAACAACACCATCATTAGAATCTCACGTTCAGAGCATTCTGCAAAACGCTTTGAATCAAACCGTAAGCTTCGTAAATTGGTTTCTATATTCAATTCTTAAGGCACTATTACAAATTTTACAGCCTGTAGCACTTATGGTTTTATTAATAGGTACTATATTATGGGCTACAGGTCTTGAAAGAAGAACGGGAAAGCGCCTGGTAATAGGAGCCTTAATAATCTGGTTTATTAGTTTAATATTTTGATGATATTGAGGAATCTTAATATATCTTATGGAGCATTACAAGAAGGCTGTGCATTATGTCTTATTGGCCGAAAGATGACATTATTCATAACTGGTCTTTGTCCTAATAAATGCTATTACTGCCCAGTTTCTTCTGATAAGATGTGGAAAGATAAAGTTTACGCGAACGAAAGGCTAGTAAACAGCGTCGAAGACGCAATAGAAGAGGTGCGTAATTCTGGTGCGTTGGGCACTGCGATCACTGGCGGTGAACCTCTAGTTGTCATAAACAGAGTTATAGAATACATTACAGCCTTAAAAAAGGAGTTTGGTAAAAAACATCATATACATCTTTATAGTGGCTTTCCAAATTTAAAACTCGAAAACGCTGAACGCCTTTTCATCTCTGGCTTAGATGAAATACGCTTCCATATAATAGCAGCCAAAGGAGTCGAGGATTCAATTCAAGTAGCATCACGCTTTCCTTGGCGAGTGGGTGTCGAAATACCAGCACTACCAGAGTTAGATTACATAGAAATTGCAAAAAGAGCAAAAGAATGCGGTGCACAATTTATGATTTTAGATGAATATGAAATAAATGAGGAAAACTATTTCGCCGCTAAAATTAAACATGATCAATGCCAAAACGCATTATTGGCCGCTTCAGAAAATAAAATTACAAGTATTTTAAAAGAATTACAAAAAATTCTACCAGTTCATTATTGCACTGTGCTTTCCAAATATCAAATTCAGTATAGAAATAGGTTAGTTGCTTCTTTTTATGCCAAGCAATACAAAAAAGCCGAATTGTTAGATGACGGCACGGCGATAAGAAGATCAGGAAACAAAACGATAAGATTTTTACCAGTTTTCAATGAACCAATTTATGAGGTGTTGTAAAATTTAATAGGAAATCTCAAGATAGCAGCTATTCCTCCAAGCCCAATTAATTCCTCACCCTTTTCATGATGTTCTGACACAAAGACAATTTTTGCTCCAAAACTTTCTGCTTTGACAATTAATGGTATTAATTCCTCATATTTGTCTTTGAACATACGAGCCGAAACGATTAATTCTTTTACAACACCCATCTCTATAGCTTTTTTTACATCACTTAATCCAATTAACGCCCTGCCATCGTCTGATAGCAATTCGTTCATCAAGCGCTCCAGTGTTCTAATTTCGTATCCTATCCTTATTTTTTGAACAAATGATTTTTCTAAAACTTTTTCAACAGCTTCTTTAATACCAGCCGTTCCGCCGTAAGAAGTGTCGAGTAAATACCACTGTAAATCTTTAGCTCGCATACCAAGCATAGAAAACAACTGGTTTCTTATTTTTTCTTTTAAATGTGTTGGGCCAGCAAAGACAAGCAAACCCGAATTTTCAATATAATTTTTTAATTCTGTTGCCAATTTGATTATTTGCGTTTCTAATTTTTCATCAATTTTTTCATCTTGTTTTCCTGGCCTTTCTAAAAACCATGTTCCAAGAATTTGTACACCATAATCCCATAATTTGGCTAGTGCAACTTCATCATAATCAACAGAAATAATAAGAAGTGGGTTTAATGAATTTTCTCTTTTCAGTTCATCAAGTTCACTTTTACTCCAAGTATCTTTTATAATTGTTACAATCGACCCTACACGAATAACTAAAGTGTGATAAGATCCCAAAACACCTATTTCGTCGGGATCTGAAACAACTCTACCAGTAGCTCTAAGCGAATCTGTAAAAGGTTCGTAAGAAACTTTTTCGACCTTGATCCTAAGCTTTGTTGCAATTCTTTCGCCCCTTTCTGTTCCATCTCTGCTTTTTATCATTCTCGTCGTTTTAGATTCTACTTCACAACCTTTAGTTAGAAGCGTCTCTAAAACCCAAAGATCATTTGTGTTCGTAATTTGAAGAGAAACTGTTCCTTCTTTTTGATTAAACGAGAGAACTCTCATTCATTAACTCACTATTTCATCGAAAGTTAAAACAACGACACCACTTGGTTTTCTAACTATGTTGCCAAGTCTATTTCCAATCACATATTGAATTGATTTTTCCATTGCAATATCGAGTATTCTTTGACTTATTACACCATCAAAAACTACCGCAAAAGGCATTTTGTCTTTAATATCTTGCAAAACTTCTGCCATTTCTTTAACAGGTATGCGTTTAATTTCGTTAAGGTCTTTGTCCAAAATAACTGCCTCGAGCGTACCATTTAAATTTTTCACGTAGTTGAAAATCTTTTCTGGTACGGGAAATCTTTGTTTGGGTATTTGCTCATGAAGAGTTTGAATGTGACCAACAACTTCACTTACAGGAACTTTTGACATGAGCGCCTTCATGATTTCTTTTCCAGTGAGTTCTTCCACCTCTTTTCCTTGAGGAGCCCTTGCTACAAAGTCGATTTCGGCAACTTCTAAAAGTCGCTTTAAAATGAGATCACCACCCCTGTCGCCATCTAAGAAAACTGTAGTTTCTTTTGTTTTTGACAACTCTATAATTGTTTTTGGCACTTTTTCTGCGGCGCCGCCTAAAGATATTGCGTTTCTATAACCATACCTTAAAAGGTTTAAAACATCGGCCCGTCCCTCCACAATTATTATAGAATCGGACGTATCAATTTCTGGTCCTGCGTCCAATTTTTCTGGTCCATATTGTATTAAAGAAGCTTCTCTGACTCTACCGAGTAAATCCTGTAAAAGCTCTTTTACATCTACCTTTTGCTGTTTTCTTTCCCAATTTTCTAAAATTTCTTTTGCTCTTGAAATAATTTTGTTTATTCTTTCTACTCGTGTGTCTTCTATTTCTTCTAAAGTGATTTTTGCTGAATAAGGACCTATGCGTTCTATATTTTCAACAATTGAAGCTATAAGCGCTGTTTCGGCTTTGTCTAAATTCGAAGGTATTAGTATCTTGCCAATGCTTTTGTTTTCATGTACTTCCAAATCAACTATAATTCTTCCTATTCGCCCCTTTTCAAGGAGTGATCTAAAATCATATTCTTCATTGAAAAGACCTTCTGTTTGACCAAAAATAGCCCCTATAACGTCACTTTTATCGACTATTCCTTCAACTTCACATGTAGCACGAATTATATATTTCGTAGCATTTGGAGAAATGCCACCCATTTTTATCAAAAATAAAATTCACTTTGGTTATTATAAGCATAGCTAAAGGTGCGGCCTGTCGCCCGACCTCTGACACTACAGTTCATAGCGGGCATAACGCCCCCTTACTGTAGCCCTCGAATCGGGCTTTAGTGGCCGCACCTGTTTCAAATATTCTAAGACTCACTTAAAAAGTCAATTTTGTTAAATCCGAATCAAAAAGACGTAATTCAAAAAACGCTACTGGATATTCTATATTTCTTTTTAAAAGAATTTCGGGTTTAATCTCTCCTATAACACCAATTTCTGAGTCGCCAATAAAAACTTTACCTCCCCTTTTTGGGATTATACAATCCATTTTTCTCTCTCTAAATTCAATGTTAAGCCCTAAGTCTAAAGCAAATTGATTAAGATAGCTCTTTATATCCGCTAATGTTGCTATATTGTCACATATAAGTGCTGCTACATTAAAGCTCTGTTTATAAACGTTTTTTATAGAGTAGCAGACCCCTCCAGTTTCAAAAATTTTTATCGGTTTTGGTTTGTTTTTGTTCTTTGAAAGAAAACTTAGTAGCTTACTAATGATAGACGTTCGCAAAACATTTAACTCTTCTGGTTTAGGATTATTTATTCTTATAGGCTCAAAGCCAAATGTAAAATCTTCTATTTCACGTTCAGAAGCAAGCATAAAATTATTTACTTCAACGAACCCTAACGATGAAAGACTATTTCTACTAGCTCTGAGTATTAAGGTTAATGGATGCAATTTACCACGAGTATAATGCCTTGGATATTCAGGCTCAATCTTGTGATATCCATACATTATTGCAATATCTTCAATTATATCTACTTTATGTAATACATCTAGTCTGTAACGCGGAACTTGAACAATTAACTCATGATCACGTAATAATGTTTTAAAGTCACATTTTTCTAAAAGAGTTGTAAGATTTTCTGGTGATATTTTTAATCCTAATACTGATTCTACCTCACTGGGGTCTAATCTAAATTCGTTAAATTCAGATTTGTAAGAAAACTCTGTAAGCGATTGTGTGTGAAGCCCCTCATTTTCTTTGCATAAAATTGGTATGCTACTTATTTCCCCACCATACTCTGCAATATTAACTGCCAACATTTGCGCTATTGCTTTTACAGTCTCAAAAGAATCGCCAGTAACATCTATTAAAATTGTAGTCGTCGAGTCTGTTAATTTCGTAAGCTCAGAATTAATTATAGGAGGCATAGAGAGTATTTCATTATTTTTCGAATAAAAAAGCGGATACCTATCTTTTCCAGCTAGGAGTTTTCCATATTCTTTCCCTTGTTGAGTTTCTTTCAGAATTTCTTTAGCGCCCATATTTCTTTCATTACCTAAAGGAACAAACGAAATTTGATCTGGAGGCAAACCAGCATATATCAATTCATGAGAACGTATTTTAGAAACATCGTGTAAACCAACAGCAAATCTTTTTCTCTCTCTAGAGGCCACTTCGTGGAGTTTTTCTTGAAACGCTATAATATCCATAACCGCATCTGTGTCAAGTTTGACATTTCTAACAATATAGCTAGCTATATATGGTCTTACATCTCTTATACTTGTATAATCATTAAATATTTTAAAATCCTTATCTTCTTTTATTATAAGAGGTTGTTTTCTTAAATTTAAAAAACTTCTAAAAGCCCTAGCCAAACCAGAAGCACATAGAAGATCAAGCCTATCGGTGCTTAATTCGATTTCTATTTCATCGTTCATGACGTTTTCTATTTCTCCTTTAAAATTGAAAAGCAAAAAATCAAGTTCTTCGAATTCTAATTTTTTTGTCAAAAGCTTCTCAATGTGTGACTTTTTAACCTTTATTGTGGGCAAATTTTATCTGCACCTCTTCTTTTAACAACAAAGAATCTAAGTTTTGCGAAAACAGTTCTCGAATGTCTGAAAGGTTATAATATACCATCGCAAATCGAGTAATTCCAATCCCCCATGCTAAAACAGGAACCTTTATTCCCAGCGGTAGCGTTACTTCTGGTCTGAAAATTCCACCTGGTGCTGCTTCAATCCATCCCAATTTATCATGATAAATATAAGCTTCTACGCTTGGTTCGGTGAACGGAAAATAACCTGGTTTAAATCTAATTTTTTCCACGCCGAGACTTTTTGAAAAGGCTTCAAGAATTCCAAACAAATTTTTCAAATTAAGCCCCTCCCCTCCAATTATTCCCTCACACTGATGAAACTCTGGTAGATGTGTTGCGTCAATGGCATCGCGTCTAAAGTTACGATCGATTGTAAAATATTTAAATTCATTGTGTACACCTTGCGCTAATTTTCTAATAGACACTGCAGTTGTGTGCGATCTTAAGATTAATGTGCAAGCATTGCTCATTTCCCATTTGTTTCTCCATCCTAAAGAACCAGTTTTCCATCCATTTAAATGGGTTTTCATAACATTTTCAGCTATTTCTGGCGTTATAGAAGGGTCTAAAATTAAATCTTTATTTGATATGTTAAATTTGTCTTGCACCTCTCTCGCAGGGTGATCTTGCGGGACAAACAATGCGTCAAAATTCCAAAATTCGTATTCGACATATGGCCCAAACATCTCTTCAAAACCCATGGAAATCAAAATCTCTTTTACTATTTCTAAAAATTCAATATAAAAATGCTTTTTCCCCCTTTGATAAAAGGGTTCTTTAGAAAAAGAAAGCGGAATTGTTGGGAGATCAAGATTTTTATAATTACCAGTTACCAACATTTCATGTGTAAGCACAGGTTGTCCAATTACAATTTGTCTGATATCAACAGAATCATTAGGAACAACTTCAATTTTAGTTTCTGTTTTGTATTGAACAATCTGTCTTTCTTTTAAAATTAAAAAATCAGATTGCTTTTCTGGTGTAATAAACATTTCTTTTTTCTTTTTTAATTCAAAAAATGTATTAGAAAGTGTATCTTTATGATCACCAACAACTAGAAATTTTTTCCCATTTTCGGTAATGATCTTGAAAAGTCCCCTTCTTAATCCCCATGCAATTCCAGCATTAAAGTCTTCCTCTTTCATTTGTATTAATCCCTTAATTTCATCTATGGAGACCTTTCTAGAAAGACTTTCATAGATAAGATCTTCAGGTAGTTGAGTAAGATCTTCACCTCTTCTTGTTAAAACAGCTTTTTGAACTTCGACTTTAAAGCTTTTAATTAAACCTTTTTTTTCAAGAGAGTCTAAAATAGAAGCAACAAATGATTTTGGACGATCGAAAGCATTACATAATTCTTCATGAGATGTGCGACCCTTCGCCAAAATAAAATCAAAAATCTTTTTCTCAATCTCTGTTAGATATATTACCATTGACATTCACCAACATAATGATTTAGTGGTTCACCATCAATATTTATTTCACCGTTTAATATACGTGTCGTAGAAATTGGCCTCCCGTCAAACGCTCTAACGGTTTCAACAACTATTATTGTAACTGGTGAAAAGCCCTTTGAAATTCTTATTTTATTAATTTCACACGCATATGGTAAATTTTCTTCACTGGTTATAAGATAAGAATAATCTTTTTCGAAAATTACGGGACCATAATGATCTTTTAAAGGAAAAATTTCAGGTTCGATATTAAAATTAGTGATAAAGAATTTTTTTACATTATAGCTCCTTATCTTAAAGCTTGGTACTGGATGGTATTTTTCAACTAATGGAAATAATGTAACACCAACCGTAACGTTTGTGTTTCTTTTTACACACTCATAGAATAACTTAGTGTGTCCTTTGTGTATTATTGCAAAAGTTCCACCTGTTGCAGATTTCATGATTATTAAGACCCCCACGGGCCCGGAGGGATTTGAACCCTCGACCTACGGCTCCGGAGACCGCCGCTCTGTCCATGCTGAGCTACGGGCCCTATACACAAACGATTTAAGCATGAATTTAATCTTATGCTAACCCTTTATTAGTGGTTTGGACAGAATAAGTTACATTTAGTTGAGTAAAACAACATCACATATAGGATGGATGTATTTGTATTCACTTTGCTATAATAACAACCCTCCCCATATACGAAGTCATTGTAGAATTTCTGATAGCGTTTTAAAACTTCCGCTCTTGGTTTACACATTCATCGCCAATCTGGACAATTAACTTTAAATCAACATAATAAATAAAACCTTTAAGCGGGGTTGTCCGAGCCTGGTCAAAGGAGGCGGACTCAGGCTCCGTCGCGTAGAGCTGCGTGGGTTCAAATCCCACACCCCGCATACGACAGAGTTGTTATCTTGCGATTATGCATGCATTACAGTGACGGACCAAACACTCAGTATATTTTCACCGCGTTATAATCCAAAAACCAAGAACTCATTTTTGGGATTTTCAATTAGTTACACATCTTTGATTGTATTTGTAAGTAAGTTTTAATAAAAGGTTGTGTGAATATCAGTTTTTCATACTTGATTGTTATACTTGCTCGATTTTAATTCAGCATAATCTTAATAAAGTGCAAATTTCTTGTTAATGCAAAAGCTAATTCATAACAACGTTCAAATCAGATAATTATTGATCGTCCATCTTTAGTTTGTATCCAACGAAAGTCTATAAAACTATGTATTACATATTATTTTGATAATATATTAATCTTTATCGCTTAATAGTTAAGCTTTCTTAAGTTCTCTAACCTTTTTAATTATGTCTAACAAAAGCAAAACGTTTTGTAGCTCAATATTCATTGATGCTGGCGTGCTACCCTTAAGCCGATTTATTGATTGCTCTATTAAAAACGAAGCAACGTTTTCAAGATTGCTCAGTGTTGATGGTAGAGAGGCTTTTTCAATAATATCGCTTTCATTTGAAACTATTACAACTTTTTTTTCACAATTAACACAATATAAATCTCCTGATTTTAATTGAACTAATGGTGAGGAACAGGCAGGACACGCTTCTTGTCTAAGTTTAGCCCCTTCCATTAGCATTCTCGCAATTTTTTTGCTTATTTGCGATGACATGACTAAACTTTCTAACCAAAAGTATATATTTCTATCTTATTCATAAAGAAGTGGAGGTCGGTAAGTATGACTCTCAAAATGACTAATGAGGAAAAAATTAAACAAGCTTTAATAATACTACAGCAAATATCCGATGATAATACTATTCCAAGAAATATAAGAAAGACGGCCCAAGAAGCATCGAAAATACTGCAATCAAAAAATCTTACAGCGGGCGTTAGAGCTGCAAACGCCATAAGTCTTGTTGACCAGATTTCCCAAGATCCTAATATGCCTCCCCATACTAGGGTTCAGTTATGGCAAGTGGTAAGCACATTAGAAACAGTTAAAGATTAACTTATTTTTTAATATCAGAAACATAAGGTAGAAGACGTTTAACTATTCTTTTTAAGTTGTTGTAGCACATTTAGCTTATTTACAATTAATACCCAATTTTTTCTTAACAACATCAAAAATTTTTTTCGCTAATACTTCACTTTTTTCTGTTGCGTCAAATACAATCATATTGTATTTGTTGGCAAGATACAAATATAGCTTTCTTACTTTGTTTAAGTACGAAAGGTTTTCAAATTTATCAAATTGTTTTAATCGGCTTAAACCTATGGCAGGGTCTATATCAAGCAAAAACACTAGGTCTGGTTTGGGTGCAAAAGAATTAATAAATTCTATGTAGCTCAGCGGGACACCACAAGCACCTTGGTAAGCAAGTGAAGAATAAAAATATCTATCTAAAATGTAAATAAAATTTTTTTCTGTCAAATTAATATCCTTCAAATGTAAAGCACGGTCTGCAGCAAAAAGAAGGGCGTTGGATAGTGGAAGAGAAATTGAACCTTCTCTTAATATTTTTTGTTTTATCAACGTTCCTACTGGGCCATCAGTTGGTTCACTTGAAAGTTGAACTTTTAAACCCAAACTTTTTAAATTTTCTGAAAGTAACTTTCCCTGAGTAGTTTTACCAGAACCATCGATACCTTCAAATACGATTAATGTGGCCATAACAAATTTTTAACTGTAATATATATTAATGTATTGTGAACAAAAAATTTTATAGTGAAATTATGGACCCTATTCATGGATACATTTCATTTACTGAGATTGAGAGAAAAATCATTGATACAGAAACTTTTCAAAGACTTCATCGTTTAAAACAGTTAGGAATGGCTTTCGTAGTTTATCCAGGAGGTATACACACTCGTTTTAGTCATTCGATTGGTGCCATGCATTTGGCAGGTTTATCTGCCCAAAAACTTATTGAAGATGGCATTTTAGGAGAGGACGCTTGGCAAATTGCCAGACTAGGTGCGCTTCTACATGATATAGGACATGGTCCATTTTCGCACTCTTCTGAAAACACACTAAAAAAGAAAACGGGATTAACACATGAGGATATGACAAGCAAATTAATTTTAGAAACTGAAATAGGCGACAAATTGGAAGAAGAAGGTTACGATAAAAACTTGATGTCTAAATTAGCAATTGGTCAAGCAGATTATAAAGGCAGCAAAGTTATTAGTAAAATTATAGCTGGTCAAGTCGACGTTGACAAACTAGATTTTTTAAATAGAGACGCTCATTTTACTGGCGTTCCTTACGGAAAGGTCGATCACCGAAGATTAATAGAAGGGCTTCAAGTTTATTCAAATGATTTAGTAATAAACTATAACGCTTTGTATGCACTAGAACAGTTTATCATAGCGCGCTATGAAATGTTTAAAGCGGTTTATTATCATCGCACAGTAAGAGCGGCAGAAACTATGTTTGACAAAATTTTAGGCTCTTTTTCAGATGAATTAGGAATAAGTGATAAAATTTCGTCGCAAGAATACCTTGGATTAGATGATGGTTATGTTTGGAGCAAATTACGACAACTGTGCAAAACGGAATTTAAAGAAAAAGAAAAAAAGAAATCTCAGCAACTGTTTAATATGTTGCAGAAAAGAGAACTCTTAAAAAGCTGTTATGAAATTTTGCGCCATGAAACGGACCCGTCTGGAAGGATCATGGAAAATGAAAAAGTTGTTTTCGCGATTATTGAAAGCATAGCGACTGAGGCTGGGGTAGATGTCGAAGATGTTTTTATTGATTCACCAGCATTGCCAACAATACCATTGGGCACCTTTGGCGATAAAACTTTTGATGTTAAAATATTTGATGAAAAAAACAAAAAATTGTTAAGTCTAGCAAAAATTTCACCAATTGGTGAAGCATTAACCCGTTATATGGAAGTAATAAGGGTGTACACTCTGCCTAAACACAGAGAAGCTGTTTCGTTAGCCGCGACAAAAGTTTTCAAACGAGAATTTCTTTCTGAAAAGGTGTCGTATTAAGTTTTTATAAATAATAACTACGTGGAACAAACGGAACAATTATTAAAAGAGGCGCTATCGACCTTTGCGTATTTTCCTACTGAAATACAAAAAAGAATTCTAGAGATAATTTTTTTGACGCAAAAACGAAAGATTTTTTCACTCATAGAAGCGGCGAATGGTTTAGGAAAAACGACTTGTATTGCCGTAGCTGCAAAAGTACTAAGCGATCATGGTATTAAGTCAGCGATCTTTTGTTCCACTTACTCACAGATTGCAAGAGTGATCTCAGAAATAAGAAAGTTAGCCGAAAAACAAAAAGTGATTACAATAGGTAGTAGAAGCGCATTTTGTTGTGCTGATGGTATTAGCCAACCAAAAGCGATATGCACAATCAGCAAACTAAGGGGAACTTGTGTTTTTGGAAAACCAACGATGGATCATTCAAAATGGCTTCTTACCAAAGAAGAAGCAATAGAATACTACGCCTCAAAAGGAGTTTGCGCATACGAAGCTAGTTGGAAAAGTATTAAAGAAGCAGATATTATCGTTTGCCCCCAAGCTTATCTATTATATGAAGAACCTTGGTTCAAAATTTCTCAATATTTACCACGAAGTTTTGTGTTTGTCGATGAGTGTCATAATTTGATTAACAAAGGTGTAAATTGTTTTTCTTTTGAATTAAGATTTACTTCAAAAGTTGGTATCGTCTTTGAAAGAATTTTAAGAAGTAAAAGAATTTGGTCAAAAAAAGCATTACTAGAAAAGTTCACGAAAATTTGTGACCCCTTTTCAGCGTTTGAGAAAGAGGCAGAAGAACAAATAATTATGAAAAATGTAAAGTATTTAAACGCTCTTGTTGAAGACTACGAAAAAATAAAGTTGCTATCAAATGAATTTTATGAAAAATTATATATAAGAAATAACATTTGTGAAGGTTTTGTTGGAATACCTGAAGATAAACTTTCAGATAGATTCGTTTTCTTTGAATCGGGAATATTCGTATCTGCAACACCAGGTTCTCTAGAAGCATACGAAGTAATCGTGAGAAATCGCCCCCTTTTTGTAGAAATTTTGCCAAGTCCTTATACAAAAAAAGATCTTAGCGTTCTATTAATCGATGATTTCACAACTCGATATATAGAAAGAAAGGATAAAGACTATTACGAAGTTGCTAATAGAGTTGAGAAGATTTTTGCAGCATCGCCAGGAAGAAATATAGCAGTATATTTTCCTTCATACGAGTATCTATATAAGACTCTTGATGAGCTTTTGATGATTGATCCTTATTGGCGCTTAACTAATGATCAAACTACCTACATTCTTCTAAAAGATCAAGTAAGACTAATTTTTGACGTGCAAGGAGGTAAAAGCGCTGAAGGGCACGAATATACAGGAGGTGTGGATATAGTATTGGTTGTGGGTTTGGGTTTACCCTTTCCTAAGCCTTTCTTAACAAAACGCGTAAATAAATACAGACGATTTTACCACAAAAATAGCGAGATACCAGCTTATATAAGTTGGAGCGTTCAAAAAGCTGTCCAGGCAGTAGGTAGGTCTGTCCGCGGACCAAATGACAGAGGAATTGGCTTACTTATGGATAAAAGATTTTGTAGAAGAGATGTCATTCAAACCATGCCAAAGTGGTTTAGAAAATGTATTGTGAAAAGAGTTGATTTTAATAATGCTTTAGAATATGTTAGAAGGTTTTGGTTATAATGCAAGATTTTAACATGCTTGACCCATTTAGGCAATTGCACTTTGGATCAATAGATTCAGGGAAAATTTGTCTTGTTTATGGTAGTAAATCTTCAGGAAAAACTCTTTTTGCGTTATTAGCATCTTTACTCTTTTCTCTAAAGGGTCAAAGAGTATTGTTTTTATCAGGAACTAGACAAATACCTATTTTCAAGTTTTTCCAATTAGTAAAAGCGTACCGCATAAAATTCGAAAACTTATGTAACATTTTTTTTATTAGATTTGCTTCAGACACAAACGAAGCGCAAGTATTGCGTTTTGTAAAAGAAATGAAACCGAGCCTTTTGGTGTACGATAATTTTACAGATTTGTATATAAACTTTCTTTCAAAATATCCAAAATTGGCAATTCATTATAGGCGCATGCTTATAAATTTTCTTGCTGAAATAAGGCATCTAATCTTTTATGAAGATATTTCAGTTATACTTACACTTGGTGTTTCAGAGAATTATAGCAAAAAATCAATTGGTTATAATCCATTTAATTATTTTTCCGACTATCAACTATTATTAACTCGTTTAAGTCAGAAGAAACACCTCTATTTGGCTCGTCTTCCAGTAATGGAAAAAGAAGAGAGACGCTTTTATGTAATAAATGAAAAAGGTTTTAAGGTGAAAAGAGCTGAATGAACTTGTTGTTATCGTTTTTACGCTTTACTATTTACTTCCTGCAATGGTGGCTAATGCGACTCCTGTTCTTATAAAAAAAGGACACCCTCTAGACTCAGGTAAAACTTTATCAGATGGCTTTAGATTATTCGGAGATGGAAAGACATTCGAGGGGTTTTTTGCAGGAAGCACGGCGGGTATTATCATTAGTGTACTTGAAGCTTTTTTGGCAACTAAAAGAATTGAAACATTAGTAATTGATAGTAGTCTGTCTATAGGTGCTTTGCTCGGCGATCTAGCTGGTGCTTTTATAAAAAGACGCTTGGGTTTCCCAAGGGGATCTCCAGCTCCTCTTTTAGATCAACTTGACTTTGTCTTGGGAGGGTATTTCTTGTCGAGTCTCATTAGTGTATTTTTGAATGGTAATTTTGAGGTTTTTGGCGATTTATTACCAGCTAGCTTGCAATTACAAATTGTGACTACATCTTTGTATATTATTCCAATTATTCATTTGTTAACGAATAGAATAGCGTATCGGCTTAAATTAAAAGGTTTCCCTTGGTAAAATTGAATTTTCAGATAAACGTTTAAATAATTTATCATTTTTATAGTGAAGATTAATAACAACTTTTCCTTTTCTTTTCTTAAAATTGTCTCTCCAATCAGAATGAAAAATTCCTACGGCAATAGTTTGCTTTTCGGGTGATTTGACTAAAACCGAATTTATCACACCTTCTTTTAGAAACGTTATACCAGGCGCCATTACATCTGCGCCATTCAAGATTTTTTCAACTGCTCCTTTATCAACTTCAATAATTGAGCATAAACTTTCGTATTTCGATGCAACTGTTAGAAAGGGAACTACATTATTTGAAACTCTGACTATTATTGGAATTTTCTTGTCTAATAACAACACTGAAACTTCTTTGTCTATTTTAGCAATCCACAATGTATTACTTTTTTTATTAAAATTAAGTGGTTCTAAATAAACATTTAATCCTTCTATTTCACGCTTACTTGCTTGATGCAGTATGAGATTCAATTTCAAATAAATTTTACTTGGTCATATAATTGTCTTACTGATTTCTTAAACATTCAATATTGTGTACTTAAATGATGGGTTTTTTGACTTTCGCTAGTTCAAATTGTCGATTTATTCTTAAGACGTTTATCTGAAACCTTAAATTCTTTTTCAAAAATTCTAAAATATGCTAAATAGGTTTAAGCATGCATTTAACGCTCTGTTAACAAAAACTGTAAGCGTTTTCGCGAGGCTCGGTCTTACACCCAATTCTTTAACGATTATTGGATTTTTGCTTGCGCTTGTTTCTGCCTTTTTAATATTTCAAAAGCTGTATTATTTAGCAGCAATAATTTTCCTATTTAGCGCCCTTTTTGACGCGCTAGATGGCGCATTGGCACGATTAACAAACAGAGTTTCGAGATTTGGAGGAGTTTTGGACTCTGTTATAGATCGTTACGTTGATTCTATTCTTATTCTTTCAATTTGGTGGAACACTCATGTGCCGTTTTTAATTGCCTCACTGGCTTTAGTTGGTTCTTTGCTTACTAGTTATACAAGGGCTAGATTAGAATTGGAACAAATAGGTTCTTTAGCTAGCATTGGAATAGTTGAAAGACCTGAGCGAATTTTATTGCTTTTTATCGCGCTTTTATTTATTAGTTATGCAACATATATTTTTTTCATCTTAGCGATACTTTCGAACATTACAGTAATTCAAAGACTTAACTATGGACGAAAAAAACTTTCAAAGTAACTAATCTAATAAAATTCTTTTTTTCTTTCTTCTTTAGCTCTTTGGCTGCGAAGACCCATATATACGGCACATTTCACACAATAACTTTTTGTAACAACCGATTTAAGGATTATAGTTCCCTTTTTAGCAAGTTCTTTTGCAAGTTGAGGATCGACAGGGCTAACTGTTTTGGTAACTCGAATTGCCTTGTCTCTTGGCACCCATGCACCACAGCTGTCGCATTGTATTAATTCAGCATGTCCCTTAGCTCCCTTTGCTCTACCACGATTTCTCCTTTTTTTAGGCAATTCAATCCCATATTTTAAACTTGGGGGGAATAATAAGTGTGGTGATATAGTGAACTGCTACGTTGGGCATCAAAAACCTGCAATCAAGCATAAGACTTCATCATCACACCATCGACTTTTTGAAATAAAGAAAAATGCAACTCCTGAAGTACAAACGATGACAAATATCACTGGGTATTTCTAAACTTACACTGTTAAAGGCGAATCGCAACAACTAATAAAATTTTCTTTACAATTTTTCTGCACGATTTTGGATTTTCTAGAATCTATATAACATTATTGAGAAAACCGCGGTGATTACCTCAATTGTTTTAATCCATGTTCGTATTTATTTCATTTTATATGGTTTTGAATCCTTTATAAAAAGCTGAAATTTTTATTGGCCTTAGAATAAAAGGCATGTAGCACACATCCGAATTTAGCAGGATTTAAATAAGTGTTTACTTCCTATTGGCAATGCATAGGGTGTTAAAAAATGAGTGAAGAGGAAGAGGAAATAGAAGAGGAAGAATTTGAGGAAGAAGATTTTGAGGAAGACCTTGATGTAGAAGATGAGTTTTTAGAGGAAGATCTTGAAGAATTTCCAGAGGAAGAGGAAATAGAAGAGGAAGAGTAGGTCTTTTATTCATGATGAAATATTTTATTAGGTAGATTTATTGTGCAATATTGCCCTAAATGTGGTGGAGTAATGATACGCAAACGAGAAAAGAAAAAATTAGTACTCGAATGTGTAAAATGTGGTGCCACAGCGCCGTATACTTCTAGTAAAATAGAAGAAAAAGTCACTCCTGTAAAAAAATCTATTGACGTGGTCATCGAAACACAAGAAGAAGACGAAAAGCTTCAACAAGAATTACGTGAGGCTTTTTTAGAATCGTATGACATGGTTTCAGAAGAGGAAGAAGGAGAAGAATAATTGGTGACATACAAAGTTGCGTATAGCTGCGGTAGAACAAGACCAATGCAGGCCAGAAAAATGTGATACACTTTGTATTAGAGTTTGCCCTGTTGAAAGGACAAAACCAGAAACAATTATAATCGATAATGTAACAAAAAAAGCTAAGATAGATGAAAACCTCTGTATAGGATGCGGAATTTGTGTAAATAAATGTCCATTTTCGGCTATTTCAATTGTAAACGTTCCTGATGCATGGTCTAAGGTGGTTGTACATAAATATCATTCTAGTGGCTTTTCTCTTTTCTGGTTACCTATTCCAAAGAAAGGCGCCGTATTAGGTTTAATAGGGCGTAATAGTGCAGGGAAAACGACTGCGATAAAAATACTCTCTGGAGAAATTGTACCTAATTTGGGATTTAACGAAAGCGAAAGAAAAAAAGTAATAGAATTCTTTAGAGGAAAAGAGTTGCAAAAATATTTTTCTGATCTCTATCAATCAAGAATCAAAATAGCTGTAAAGCCCCAGTATTTAGATCATTTAAGAAAAGATGTGCCGCTTTCCGAATATTTGAAAAATTATAGACAAGAACTTTTGGCAGAGTTTAATCTAAACCATTTATTAACTAGAAAAATGAAAGAACTTAGTGGGGGAGAGTTGCAGAAAGCTTCAATAGTTCACACAATTTCACAACAAGCAGACGCATATTTTTTTGATGAGCCGGCCAGTTTTCTTGATGTAAAAGAACGCTTAAGCATGGCAAAAGCGATACGAAAACTTGCAGAAGAAAACAAATATGTGGTGGTGGTTGAACACGATTTAATAGTACTAGACTATCTTGCAGATTATGTAACGATCGTGTATGGTGAACCAGGAGCTTATGGATATTTTTCTAATCCATATAGTACAAGAAACGGAATAAATTATTTGTTACAAGGTTATTTACCTGATGTAAATATGAAATTTAGGAGTTATCAAATTCTCTTTACAAAAAGAAGTTCTGATGAGTTTATTGCCAAAATAGAAGAGTATAAATGGCCAAATTTAGAGACGAAATACACAAATGGTTTTAAACTAAAAATTACTGAAGGATCTGTGAGTAAAGGAACAATTGTAGGTATAATAGGAGAAAACGGTATTGGTAAAACAACATTTGTAAAAACGTTATATGAATACTTCTCAAAAGCTTACTTAAAAGGTAGATCGCTAATATTAAGTTACAAACCCCAAACATTAAGCCCAAAATTTGATGGTTCTGTTGAAGAATTATTTAAAAAGATGTCTGCTCATGCATTACAAGACGAACAGTTCTTAACTGAAGTGTATGAACCACTACAGATCCAGAAGCTTTCACAAAAACAAATAAAAGAATTAAGTAGGGGAGAACTCCAGCGCGTTGCAATAGCTTTTACCCTTTCAGTAAAAGCAGATATATACTTGTTAGACGAGCCAAGCGCTTATCTTGATGTCGAACAAAGGCTAGTTACAGCAAAGGCCATTCGTCGAACTATTGAAAACAAAGGCGCTATAGCGTTCGTTATAGATCACGATTTGGCATTAATCGATTATATAGCAGACAATCTTATTTTGATTAAAGGCAAACCTGGTCTTTTAGGAGAAACCACCCAACCTTTAAGTTTACGAAGCGCTTTAAACTCTTTTCTTAAAGATCTTAATATCACTTTTAGAAGAGATAAAGACACTGGTAGACCGCGTGTAAATAAAGAAGGTAGCTATCTAGATAGGTATCAAAAGGAAATTGGAGAATATTATTATGAATCGTCAATAGAAGAAAGTTCAGAAGAATCCATCAAGCAAGGAATTCAAAGCTAACAGAGGGTCTTTTGCGAGCGTAAACCCTGATGACACAAGAATACCATCAGCACCAAGCGTTTTTGCAATTTTTACGTCTTCAGAATTCTTAATACCTGCGCCACATAGCTTCAATGATTCAGGGTGTGCACGTTCAATTTCTGAAAAGAATCGTAATAACAGTTGAGGTTTTGCCTTGGAAACAGAAACTTGACCAGCTATAAGTTCAGGAGGTTCTATCGCAATCATGTCAAATTTTGCATCCCTGAAATTTGCTAAAAAATCTGGTTCAGGAACGCAAAGACATGTTTTTAAACCCATCTCACTGCTCTTTTTTGCAATAAAAACTATTTCTTCTATAGATTGCGGATATTCCGAGTGATTAAGTAGACATCCTTTTACGCCTATTTCTAGTAAATTTTGAATGCCAACCTTTCCAGTTCCACGACCTTCAATTATTGGGTCACAATGCTGAGCTAAAATGTCAGCCTCGGTATTTAGACTAAAAAAAGAAGTATCAGTTATTTGGGGCGCTATGTATAATTTAACTCCTTTGTTGATTGAAAGTATATGCGCGGCATTAGCTAGTGCCAAGCCTTTTTTTCCAGCTGTTACTTTATACGCCTTAAAGTTTAAAATAAGAATGGGATTCGGCACATTATATTTTTTAAAAAGTATCTTTATTAATTTACTCTTAATGTTTTGATAGCGTCCAGAAAACAAGTTAGTGAGTGTGTAATTCGAACATGAAAGGGTTTCATCGCCATATATTAATGTTTTTAGTTATTAAACTAAACACTAAGAATTGATATCTATACTTATAGCTTATATAAAATCATTGCAAAACAGTAGTTTACGTCCAAAGCATAAAAAACTTGCGAAAGGGGTTGTGAAATATTATTGAAAGCTCGTTATACGCCCAAAACATCAAAAACTGAAAAGATACTTTTATTGATGCTTGATTCATGTTATTATGATATTTATCAAAAAATGGGGTGAGCCATTAAATAAAGAAACCACCAATACGAATATCCTGATTATTCAGAATATTTTCTCGTTTTAATTGGTATCCTAAACACACATAAAAACTAAAAGTAAATGACCTTTGACCAAGCGTAGTATTCTATTAAAAGACATCTCACTTGGGTTTAAGGATTAAGTTATTCCTGATATGTGTTTGACAACCGCGTGCTCAAAGAAGCGCGCACGCTAAGCGAAAAACTTCCATAGCACACACCAGCGTGATACCGCGTTTATGCCATACGATGTATTTAGACGAAGTGTGAATCGCACATTTCGGAGATTTGCCATTTTAGAAGATGCAAAAGCAAAGCTTGAAAATTATACTAATTTAGCTATTCTGATAGTATCATTTAGCTCACTACAGAATTTCTTTAGACAATATGTTAAAGGTTCTTCTATAAACCTATCGATTCTGAAAATAAAAGTTGTAAATGTATTTTCATTATGTATATACATGCTAAATAGTTTAGCCTTAATCGTTTTAATTTGGTTTAATGGTAACTACAAAAGAGCCTAATGAATTTCGCATACAACGCCAATCCTTAATAAATGCTAAACGTAAGTTGTTTTTGATATGCTATTCGCGTCTATTACCGCGTTTGTGGTCGCGGCTACGTTTGTTTCAATAGCTCTGTATCTACTCAAAGACATGTTTATTAAAAAAGGGTACTATGGTTTAGACGTCCATAAGCCAACTAATCCAAAAGTAGCAGAAATGGGAGGTCTTGTTTCTTCTTTTTTTGTGATATTTGTTCTTTCAGCGCTATGGTTCTATTTAAAAGCTCCGCTGAAATCTTTAGATTTTGTTTTCGATCTTACGTTTGTGTATTATACTCTTTTTGGTTTGGTAGACGATTTATCTTCCTTAAATGGAAAAATTAAACTATTTCTTTCTCTTTTTGGGGGAGTTTTCGTCGAGCTTGTTGCGGAATTATTCGATATAAAATTTTATAGCCCACGCCCATTTTTGCCATTAATAGGGCAAATCCATGGCATCTACACGTTGTACCCTTTTTTGATTCCAATAGCGTTAGCTATTACTTCTAATGCCTATAACATGTACGATGTATATAATGGCACACTTAGTTTCGCTTCTATAGCAAACTATTTGCTAATAGGTACACTAGTTATTTTTGATTTAGATTCGGGCTACCCTGCATTTTTCTCATTTTTAGCCTTTTTATGTGCGGGTGTTTCTTTAGGTCTGTTTATTGTCAATAGATATCCATCAAGATTCTTTCTTGGAGATGTTGGTAGCTTACCACTTGGCGCCGCTTTTGGTATGCTCGCAATTATGAGTCATTTAGAAATAGTAAGTGCTATAGCTATAATGCCCATGCTAATGAACGGTTTCCTTGTTTTTGCAAGCGCAAAAAAGATTTTTGAGAGACACGAAATCAAGCAAAGACCAGTAATAGTAGAAAACGGTCTAATTAGAGCAAACCCAAGTAAAGAAGCGCCGATGAGTTTAGCAAACATTCTTACTTCACGAAAACCTTTAACAGAAAAGCAAATCATAATTCGTTATCATTTGTTAAGTATTATAAGCATAATTTTAGCCATTTTTACATTTTTGTTGACACCGTGGTGAAAATATTGAAAAGCGATCCAATTATTGCATTGATTCTGCTTATGCTCTTTTTTTGGTCAGCGCTATTAGGGGTTTTTTACATCACAAAAACACTTTTAATACCTATCGGCGAACCCTCTCACACAAGAATTTTCTATTTGCTAACAATTCATGCCATAAAATCTATTATTTTTCTTTTTCTTATAGCGGTTATTTTTTACTTTTGGTATAAGCTCACAAAATTTGCGCGCGATAAATTTTTAGCGAATTAGATTTTCTATAATATCAAGCGGATCTTCCATTAATGTGAGAACATGTTCCGCTTTTAGTTTAGATTGTTTTTTATAAAACCCTAGTCTACTTAGGATTTTCTTTAATACCGAAATAAAATTCGAGCTTTCAACTCTTTTGAGCAAACCCATTCGTCTTAATGCTTTGCTTATATATATTTCATTAGGAAAGGCGAACAAAGTTGGCTTTCCTAAAAGAGCGGCTTCCCAAGTCATCGTCCCCCCACCTCCGATAAATATGTCGCACGCTTCGATGATCGACAGTCCATCAATGCCTTTTTCAAGAATAAGAGCATCTGGTATTTCTTCCTTAAACGCGATCCTTTGCGAATCATATCGCGGAAGAACAACTAGCGAGAATTTAAGTTGCTGCATAGCCTTTCTGATTAAAGGGGTTAAATAGGAAGACTCAAATTTTGAATTTAAATATGATGCCTTGACTTCTTCTGGCCTAAATAAAACAACAGGTCTTTGTATGTTTAGTTCTACACTTATAGGTCTTTCTCGTTTCAACCAACTAACTACTTCTAGGCCCTTATACTTAATTAAGGCGCTTTTCTTTAAACCATATTTTAGCCATTCTTTTTCTGGAATAAACGCACTACTCAACAACCTCGACGTCAAAGGTATCGTCAGACGAGCAACTGCTTCCGCGTGAGGAGAATCGTTAATATTTATGGTTTCTATGCCAAATCCAAAGCCAATTCTTGTTGCCTCTGGTGAGGCGTGACATATTATATATTTTATGTCATAATTTTCGACTATTTCTAATAGTTTACACAACCTTTCTGCGCTATAAATCATTTTTTCTTGAAGAGTTTTCCCATGTTTTCCTATAAAAAGGGGGTTTAAACCTAAAATTTTTGTCATATCGGAAAGCTCGTCATATTGACGTGACGTAAGAAGGAAATAATAGCCCTTTCTTTCGGCAATTTCTTTCACGTATTTTGCTATTCTTAGATGTTTAGGCGTAAGAGCGTCAAACCAAATAGTCTGCATCTTTAATTAGATTCTTAGCGAAACCTATAAACCTTAAAGAAGATTGTTTTTTAATGCTAAACAACGAATTAAAGGACAAAATTTTAGAATATGCCAGCCTTTTTACGTCTATTACGCCTAAAAAAGAGCTTTTTCAAATCATTAAAGAAATAATAAATTCGCAAAATCTTGTTCTTGCGTATGATCCTGATTCGGAGATTTATGCAGAAGTCATAGCTTGGCCTCTTATCACATTTGGTTACTCAGTTACATTAACTGATTTTCACACAGCGCAATATTATTACGCGCCTTATTCGTCGCCTAGTACCCACTACATTTATTTTAGTAGTAATCCCGAACATCAATTTGCGGTTCAACTCACTTCTACGCTCAGAGTGATGGGTTATAATAGATTACACTTAACATCATCATCTACGAAACTTGAAGGTGTATTTAGTTTTGCGTTTGGAGAGGAGGAGCAAAAAATTCTAAGTGGAGTGAAAAACTTGGCAATAGCTTTTTGCAACGCTCTTTTTGAAAGAACTTCTAATCTGCGACTAAAAAGAGTTTTGAACAATCTTGCGATCGATAAAGACTCTCTTACAAATTACATACTAAATTCTGTGTCTTCCTCCAAAAGCTTGGTTAATACAATAGCCGCTTCTGGTCCGCTTTTTTCGATAGCGAAAATAGCTTCTCACATCAATCCTGACATAAAAGTTGTTCCGCTGACTTCTCTTTTCAAAATGGAAGTTAATGATCCCGTGGAAATATGGACATTAGATTTTGATGCAGAAATAGTTGCAAGGTTAAAGTTTGAGAAAAGTAAGCCAGAATTATTAAATGTCATTCACTTTGGCTTTGATCCATTATCCTCTCCTCTTATTGCTGTTTACGCTGTTGCGCTTGCTAAAGTTTTTAGAAAAGCGTGAAAATATAATTAAGGAAATAAACATGCGCAAGTCTTTGCTACAAATCTTAATCTGTCCAGTGTGTTTGAGTGACGAACTTGTTCTGTTACCGATTGATGAATCTAAAGAAGAGGTGAATTATGGTGTTTTACTTTGCTCTTCTTGTAAAAGATGGTATCCTATTATAAATGGCATTCCTCACATGTTACCAGACGAACTTCGATCAAGCGAAGACGAACAGTTTATTAAAAAAGTAGGGAACAGATTCGGAAAATATGTGTTAAAGACTGTTCCGCCAGTGTATTTGATAGACGTGACTTATCCTTAAAAGCTTGTGAAAGTGCTTTTAAGTGGGTATTAGATGTGGTATTATTATGCCTTCTAAAAAAGTGGCTTTTGTAGCTTTGATTATAATAATGCTAACTGGACTATCCAGTATGGTAGAAGCGTCGACTACGACAAACAACAATGTAGTAATTAGTGTCAACAGAAAAACAGTTTTATATACTAATTATGCAATTGCTCAAGATACTATAACTATAATGAATGGTAGTACAAATTCTTTAATAGCAGACTTTGGTTCAGGTATTCAAATACTTCAAATTAGTGGGCCAAATCTGAGCTATGCATACCAGTTCAGTACAAATCCTTCACGTGTCCTTCTTGTTTTCTCCCACGAAATAGTTGCAGGCGATAAAATCGACATAAAATATATTTATTCTGGCTTTCTTAACTCAGGGATAGCAATTTTTCCTTTTCAAGCATCTTATTCTGTTGTAAGTGTAAATGACACTGGCGTTTTTGAATATGGTTTGGCAGGTCTTGGACCATCAGTAATCCAAGTACAAACCCAAACAAAAGTTGTTAATGTGACTAGTGGACAAATTTTGAATTTTAATGGGACGACACCGCCATTTGTGTATGCCAAGGCCACTACAAATTTAAAACCGTCATTTCAAGCTTATATAACAAAGCTTATAAGGCAAATTAGTGTAGCAAAAAATCAACTGCTAATAAATGATGAATTAACTGTAGTTTGGTCCTCATATGATGCGGGTAATCAGTTATATCTTCTTTTGCCAAACGACGTTAACACAAAATCGATCTCTATATCTGATCTCTTTGGAAATTTGACTTCAAAATTTGCTCCAAATATTTTTCCTAACTATTCAGCTCTAGTTGTTACTACCCGTTATCAAATGCAGCAAGGTTCAAAATACGAGCTACACATTAGCTATTCTGTCCCAATCAGCGTCACTTCTTTGTCGCAAACAGGTTTTTATGGTATGTATATATCTTCTATGGTTATTCAAATGTCTGGCGTAATACCGAAAAGTGACGAGTGGTACACTTCAGCTGGAAGCTATTACTTGACCTTTACAAATATTGTACCTAATAGTAATGTTCTTAATATTCCTATTACTATACGTCGGCAATCGAATCTTTTTACCACAGGTAGCTATTTCGTTCTTGTTATAGGCGCTGTAGCTCTGGCTTCAAGCTATACGTATTCAAAAGTCAAAAGAAAGAAAAAAGAACAACGAATAAGTGAGGGAGTTGTTGCTTTACTAAAAGAAACACTTTCTCTTCTCGAGAGAACGGTGGAGTCTTTTGACAAACTTTCCAAAGGCGAAATTAAATCAAATATAATTTCCGCATTGATTGTAGCATTGAACGAGCACGAAAAAAAGCTTTCAAAAGGTCTCACCGATGCTTTGGTGAGAAAAGAAATTGAGAAATCAAAAATTGACAAGATAATTTCGTCGTATAGAGAAGCCAAAAGCGCCTTTAGTGACAGCTCAGATTTGTATATTCAGTTTTCTAAAAAGAAGATAAAAGAAAGCGTCTATCTTCAAGTAAGGACTAGATACGAGAAAGCCTATTTAAAAGCCATTCGTGAATTGAAGGAGCAAATATCAGATTTGTTGAGTTAATATAGTAAGAATTAAATTTTAACTCTTTTTATTTATTTTTAGCCCCGTCGTCTAGCGGCCAAGGATGGGGGACTTTGGATCCTCCGACGCCGGTTCGAATCCGGCCGGGGCTATTATTGTGGTAGAACACGAAATGAATGGATCTTTGAAACTGTTAATTTTTTGGAGATACACTTGTTATGAATCAACCAAATTGATAAAATATTTATCTGAAAAACTCATAAATTTAGAATTCGATATGGTTGGTATACATATCCCACGTTTTTCTTTCGAAAAGGATGTAGCTAATATAAAAAATTTTTTAAAAATGCTCAACCTTCAAGTTCCTGTAATCCTTGATAACAACAAAACAATTTGGAAATCCTTCGGACAGCCATTAATTCCTTCAATTATAATAGTAAACAAAGATGAAATTTTGTTTGAACATTTTGGTGGTAATGGATACTACTGGTTAGAAAACGGCATTGAAGACATTGAGAGAATATACCTTAATAAGAATATTATAAAGCACGATTTTGCCAATAGAATTCTTCTTGAATTTATAAACAATTACGTGGAACATCCAATGTCAGTAACACCCGCTATTTACTTTGACATGAATAAAAAAATAAAACTAGATGGCAATTTTAAAAAGGATAAGCAATGTTTAGTGCTTGAAAGTTCAGATTACGTAAAAATAAGATTTAAAGGAAAGAGGGTAGACGTCGTATTAGAACCGATTTCTGATTATGACATAGTTGATGTGGAAATAAACGGAAAACCTGTTGCAACTCATATGATTGGTGAAGATGTTACTAAGGATAAGACAAAAAGTTTCGTTCGTGTGACTCTGCCCCGCATTTATAATATTATAAACGGCGGATGGGGAGAATATTTACTAAAACTCACTACACATCACGGGGTGAAAATTTATTCAATTGTTTTTCATTGAGGGTTTTACAAACTTGTGATAGTAGATAGGGCACATTTCTTTTGAGTTGTCTTCAAAACATACATTAAACGTATGGCATGGCGGTAAGGCGTAAAATGCCAACGTCCTGTTACCAGCGAAATTGATATCTCGTGAGCCCCATTCGATTTTGCTAGCTATTAGTTTTGCTATTGAACGAATTTCCCACTGTGCTTTTTCACAAGTTCTAAGCGGAAGATTACCAATAATGTTCCAGCCATCTAATTCTATTACATCGTAAATATAGTGAGCATTACTTAAAAAGATCACCGCCTCCTCTTGTGAAATTTCATATTTCGTTTCTTTGTACAAGTCATATAACTCGCCAATCATTTCATGATATTTTTGTAAAAACTTGGAAGTTTGGATTTTTGGTGGCACAACATATTCAAATCTTTCTGCTGCGTTATAGATCGATTCAAAATCGTGATTCCATGTCCTGTGTCTAATTGCTTGATGAGCGGCTTCTAAAGACATCTTCACCAAAAATGTTGCTCTAATATGCAGTAGATTAGTGTAAAACGAAAGGTCATTATCGATAATTCTTTTTGCTATTTTTTCTTTATTTAATTCGAGATTGTTTTCATTAAAACTTAAGAGTGTCACTTTTTCTCCATTGCTTTTTTTGATGGCCTGCTCCACAAATTCATTTTTCCTCGAAAAAATTTGAGGTGCAGGATAATATCTGCGCAAATCATAATTAGGCCCGCGATTACGGAAAACTTCAGGCGCGACTTTTACTAATTCGTTCTCAATTTGTGAGACAATGTCTTTTATAACGCTAGGTAAAGAAATAGAATTGTTTTTTGAGCAAGCCACTAAATAAGTAAATTCTCTACCACCTCCTATTGTTGTAATATTACTATTTACCGCAAGCGGTAATACCGATCTTGCGTCTTCTTTGGGTATTTCGTTTTCTACCATCTCTTTGTAAAGGTTATACGAATGAGAAAGCACTTTTTTTGTTTTTTCACTTAACTTGTCATTTTCCGATACTGTTTTTGGTAAACAAAAACTTTTTGGCTCGGTGTATCTTAAGGATTGTTGTTCATGCGAAAGATAATGAGGAGAGCATAAAAACAGCGATGCTAATCTAGGCACATTTTCTCCGACAATCAAATAAGAACTCATATCAGCTATATCAATATGTCCACGAGCCAAAGTGTTGTCAAACACTTTATTTATATACGATTTTAGATAAACTTTGATTCTCTCCTTAAGTTGGCCGTTAGTCAAATTTTCGTTTTCAAATGAAAATTTCTCAAGTTTTTTTCGCAAGATTTCAAAAATAGAATCAGAAGTGTGAGTTCCTGCTGCACACAAAGCGCAAAGGAGATCAGGACCGATTTCCATTTCTTTTGAGTAAGAGATCAAAGAAGCTGGAACAAACATACTATTATCACTCACATGTGTGTACGCGACCACTCTGATAGCTGGCTCTTTAAAGAAAACGCTCATACCTCACAATATAACATATCGCCTTTATTATATTTAACTAAGCAATTGGTTCTCGCTTGTACCTAAACACCAATAATTGGTAAAATGGAACAAAGTAACATTCAAGTCGTAGTTAATTATTTCGCACTAAACAAAAGATGATGTCTGGATATTTTCTATACTTGGTTGACGCACTCTTACCTTTTAAGCTGGACACAATCAGCAAACCATAAATTTTTATGATAAAACAAACATAATTTATCGGTGAAAGCGTACCGCGGAGATGGGCGGTCTGAGCTAATAGTGCAGTGATGACCCATTGCAGGTGCGGACGCCACTAAAAAAGGATTTAAAAACCTTTTCGTTTTTATTGAAATGCGGGCTGGTAGCTCAGTTGGCAGAGCGTCCGCTTCGCACGCGGAAGGTCGCGGGTTCAAATCCCGCCCAGTCCATCAATTTTCTCAAAAGCCCCTGTGAGATCAGAGATAATATCTTTAATATCTTCTATACCAACAGAAATTCTTATTAGGCCCGGATTTATGCCCATTTCACGAAGTTCTTCTTCAGATATACCTGTCCTTGGATGATGAGAAGTATCACGTGGAATAGTAACAAGAGTGTGAATACTTCCAAGACTTGGCGCTTTTTTGCATATTTGCAACTTTTCGACGAATCTCCTAGCAACTTCGTCTCCACCAGCTATCTCAAAGCTTACCACTCCTCCAAACCCTCTCAAAAGCCGTCTTGCGACAGTATAATCAGGATGTGAAGTTAAACCGGGATAGTAAACTCTTTTGACTTCGTTTACTTTTTCAAGAAAACGAGCCAAAGCCATTGCGTTTTGGTTTTGTCGTTCCACTCTTATCGCGAGGGTCTTTAAACCTCGAGAAAGCAAATAAGCATCAAGAGGGTTGATGTTACCGCCAATCTTTGTCCTAATTTGTCTTATTTTTCTTATAATTTCTATATTAGATACCACAGCACCAGCAATAAGATCACCATGACCATTTAAGTACTTTGTTGCGCTATGTATTACTATATCCGCACCAAACTTTAGTGGGTTCTGATTATACGGCGATGCAAAGGTTGCGTCGACCACGACCATAATTTCATGCTCTTTCGCAATTTTTGAAGCTTTTTCTAAATCCGCTACTCGAAGAAGCGGATTAGTTATTGATTCCAAATAAAGAATCTTTGTGTTCTTTTTTATCAAATCTTTAATTCTTTCGATGTGCGAGACTGAAACAAAACTTGTTTCGATGCCAAATTTTGGAAGCTCGTATTTCATTAAAGAATAAGTTTGACCATAAAGTTCTTTTATAGAAATCATATGATCCCCTTTTGCTAAAATGGCTAAAAGCGTCGTAGATATGGCCGCCATTCCAGAAGAAAAAACTAAACAAGCCTCTCCACCTTCTAAAGTTGCTATTTGTTGTTCAACTGTAGTTATTATTGGGTTACCATAACGAGTGTATATATATTCCTCATTTGAGAGAGGATCCCTTAAAACATTTTCATTCGAGTTAGGGTTGATGAACGCATCTTGGACAAAGATAGGTGTTAAAAAACTTCCGTAACGTATATCAACGATTTGCCCCGAATGCACCGCTTTTGTAGAAATCCCCCACTCCTTATTTTGATTTTTCATATTCTTTCTCATGATGATATAAACCATTATGCTACCCATATAGTTTATGCGCAGTTATTGATATTCTCCTGTAAGTGATGGATGAACGCGAAACCAAGTGTGTAAAACTATCTGGACGCATCCAGTTATTGCAATTCTTCTAAATCGCTTTCACTTTCTTGAGAAAGTTCAAAATCACTGTTTTTTGCTATTACTTCGACAAACCCATCTTCTTCTGAATATCCCAAACGCTTTAAATATTCTATTTGTCTTTCGTATTCACCAATTCTTTTTAATCTTTCACAATAAACCGAAAGATCGTCGCACCCTCTTTTTATTAATCCCATTTCTTCCGCTATTATTAATATCGTTAAACCTTCATCGATCGTTAAACCTTTCTTCATACAAAAAAGTTTTGCTTCTTGTAATAGTATACAACCATACCCAAAGGTGTTAAACATTTCAGAGATAAATGTTCGAAGATCTTCAGTGGTAAAGAGCCTCTTGTTTTTTCCTAACACCAAAAGACCGACCCGCTCAAAGAGCCTGTCCAAAACTTTTCTAATATATATAATAAGCCCTTAATATAAGCGATTAGCCAATAAAATGGAGAGATAAGAATCGCCCTCAAATAGTGTGCCACCTTCTTTAAAAGAGTTGTAGTTTAGAATAAAAGGAATTCTGTTAGAAAGTATCATATATAATTGTTTTTGTTTGTAAAACCCCGACTCTTAAGAACATTTCTGTATTTTATGGTAGTGACTCATACAAAACTAGTTAAATTCCATTCGTAGTTTTGTTTAGTGCTTAGTAACATTAAGTAGAGCTATCTTTATTGAGCTTAGGAGTCAAGACTAACTAACCTACGCTTCCCGTTAATATCTTTAGTTTTATCAACGGTTAAATCAAACCATTAAAGCTAAGATTTTTTTAAACACTACGTACTGGGACTCGTTTATCTATTCAACTCATGATGTCTGTATAGGATGGGTGTACCTTTTTACTATTTTAATACATCATAATTATAAGTCGCCTTTATTAAGTTGGTTTTGTACGGTTGGAAAGGCAATTCGCGTGTCTTAAATCCTCACCTATCTGTTATGAAGAAGATAAAAAGTTAATGAACCTATAAAAAAACGCTTTAATAAGAGTTATCAAATAATTTCTTCAGGCGGGGATGCCCGAGCTTGGCCAAAGGGGTTGGCCTGAGGCGCCAATGCGTAGAGCTGCGTGGGTTCAAATCCCACTCCCCGCACTTCATAGTTTTTAAGTGCAATTTATATACTAAAGTTTTTATTTGTAAGCGAACGAATAATTTTCGAAACGCAGATAAATCCTTAATGTTACATTTTATGTTTTGATTGACAAAAGCTAAATTTAATGTTTAATAAAGGTAAAATTATGATATCTAATTACACAAATTATAGTATAATTCAAGATTATAGATATAATTATAGTAGACTTAACTAAGTGATAGTATCTTTTTTTAATATGTAGATAAAACCTGAACTTTGTCCAAAAATCACATACGTCACACCCATTATGGTGATCTACAAACAGTTTCAAGAAATCAAGGGCGTAAAAGTTTTTAAGATTATTTAGAAGCCCCATATACCTTATAGATATCCAAAGAAGCGCTCAATAGTGCTTCTTAACCCAAAGGTTTGACGAGCATGGTTTTGAAAACTCGAACCACAGGTTTATGGTATCAAGGACCACGGTTGTTGAGAATCATAGGTTTACTCAAGCACCTTCTTCTGGGTCTTCGAAGAATTTGAGTTTTTTGTAGTGGGCATAAGCGAAACCCCAAAACGGATTGACCGCTTTCGTTTCAGCGCCCACCGCAACCCAAATTCACGTGGTCTATCGCCACACTTTATCAGTTTAGTCTACTGTAATAATTGAATACTCCTGAGCTTTTGGTGAAAAATTCAGTTTCTTCACCTTTTTTATCCAACCCTCTTCATTCGACTTAGATTCTGAAAGTATCTTAAAGAACCAAGGTCTTTCTGGACGTCCAAAGGTACTGGGAAGAACCACCGTCTGTCCTCGAACCCCTTTTTGCCCCTCATAAGCTAAATATTTGAATGCGTAGTGACATCCAAAGGTTTCAAAACAAAACCATAATACCCACCAAGCTTAAGCTTTATCTAGGTAGCATCTCCATTAGATCGAAATATATATATCTTTAGTAAGTAATATATTATGGACAAAGAAATAAACCGAGAATTTTTAGTTTTTGATAAATATGGTAGATTAAAGAAAATAGGACCTACTGATATGGAAACCATTTGTTGCTCAGAAGAAGGAATGGAGACAATAGAAGCTCTAACAAACAATGCTTGTTTAAATATACGGAATTGCCGCTAAATTTCTAAGAGCTTACAGGGACGTAGTATGCATGAAGAGCGGCATCAAATAAAATTTTTAAATGAACATTTAAAATATGTATCGAACGATATATTACAACTCATTATTTTACCTACTGAACAATGTAATTTTCGGTGCTTATATTGTTATGAAAAATTTGATCACGGTCTTATTCGTCAAGAAGTTGTCGAAGGGCTCAAAAACTTATTATTGGCAAGAAAAAAAGAATTAAAAAAATTGTCGGTATCATGGTTTGGTGGCGAACCCCTTCTTGCATACCATAAAATAATTGAGATACTAGATTTTATCCATGAAAATGTTATTCAAAACGGACGCCCCAACTTTGTGTCAGAAATGACCACCAATGGTTATTTGCTTACGATTGAGAGATTTAAAACCCTAGTAGAAAGGGGAGTTAAGTTTTATCAAATTACTTTTGATGGTGATGAAGACAAACATGATAAATTAAGGATTAAATCAGACGGTACTCCCACTTTTTCAAGAATATTTCAAAACATAATAAACGCTCATAACACGGATCTTGAATTCGAAATTATGATACGTATCCACGTAAATGCAGAAAACGCATCAAGTATCCAATCTCTTTTAATTAAGCTTTCAAAATTTCTTGCGAGCGACAAAAGATTCCGAATATTTTTAAGACCTCTTTCCCGCCTTGGCGGTAAAAACGACGACATATTACCTATTCTTAGTGACGAAAGAATAATCCAAAAGTTGAATAACGTTGCTAAGAATTTAGGTCTTTACATTGCTGAAAAACAAAACACATGGAATGAAGTGTGTTATGCTTCAAGGTTAAATTCGTTTATTATAAGAGCCGATGGAAGAATTAGCAAATGCACCGTTGCGCTTTATGACGAAAGAAACCTTGTGGGAAAACTCAATAGAGACGGTACTATTACACTTGATACGAAAAAGATATATTGGTGGAGCCGTGGTCTTTTCAGTGGTAATAAAGAAACTTTAGCCTGTCCGTTGCGTGTGTAAATTAAAAAGGTGTCATTTTTTGCTGCTTACGGTGAAAGCTTATGGTCAGATATGCGTTTTTACGCGATGCATTAATTAGACGTTTGTTTCTAGTTGATACGTTAAGTAATATAGAAGCTGCTCTTATCAATTTTTTTGTGTTACTTTATATTTCCTTAACGTACCATAATGTTTTCTATTTGGGATTAAACATAGCGGTTCCTGTGGGTGTACAGCAATTGACATACGTAGTAAGCAATTGGATTGATCGATCAAACAAAAAAATGTGATTTTGTTATCAATATCGCTTGATGCACTCTTGATCTCACTACTTGCATTTTACATACTCGTACCCAATACCTCTTTAATAGGCTATCTTCTTATTATTTCTTTGCTATCTTTAAATGGAAATATCCTTAATCTTGCACTAGGCGCACTTTACAAATCAAAAGTTTTATCTCAGGAAGACGCAACAGAATTACAAAGCGCTCTTTTTACGATTTTTCAGATTTCAAGCGCAATCTCACCAATAATAGTTGGTGGTATTGTTCAAATCTATCACCAGTTCTATTTGGTTCTTTTGGTCGTTCTTGCTTTAATAATCGCTCAACTTTTTTTGTTTAGTTCTTTTCCAAACATTAGTCCAACAAATAATAAAACTAACGATCATCGTATCTTAGACTTTCGAGAAGGATTTCGCGCTTATAAAACGCTTATAAAGAAAGATATGTTATTTTTAGCATTCACTTTACAGCCTGTTTTTATGGCTTTTGTGATGGGTGGAAGTTTCTATTTAGTAGTAAGCCTGCTTTTCGGTATATCATCTTTTGCTATCAAACTTGCTATTTTAGAAGCTTTTGCGCAAATAGGTGTTATTATTGGGAGTTTTCTTGCCGGTATTGTCAAGCTTAAGACGGGTTTTCAAACTTATGCACTTTTTACGATAGCAAGTTTGCTTAATGTTTTTGTTGCGCTTTATCCTTTTTATTTAATCATAGTAAGCCTGCTTACGCTTGCAGGTTTAATCGCATATATTGCGCAGGTCAATTCTTATTCGTACACTTTCATTTCAATACCTAGCGATGTTTATGCCAGAGTGAGCTCATTAATAAACTTAATGAGGAATACTTCGGGTGTTGCTGGCACACTATTACTGACGTATTTAGCTTCGATCTACAAGCCAGATTTTATCTACTTTATAAGCACTTCTCTTGCAACATTCATGTCGGCTTTGATGTTACTTTCAAGCAAAATTCGGCGTGCAACTCTAATGAAAACTTCTGATTCTTAAGAATACACTAATGCAACATAACTTTTGGCTTATTCATACTAGCAAGTGTAGTATTCCATAACTATTTAGTGTCATAAATGCTATTATCAATGTCTTCTTGACTCTTTGAACAGCATTCTTGAGAGAATAAATTCATAAATAAGTTTAGACGGTGTTCTATTAACGATTTCACGCACTTTGTTGTTGTCTCACATCCCTTGGAGATAATCACGCAAGACTTGACTAAAGCTATTCGTGGCGCCTGACATACATAAAGCGCTTATCCGGACACCTTCCACAAGCTTTGCGTAGGTTTTATATATCAAATTAAAAACCCCATTAACAATGGGTTTAATTGACAAAATTTCTGAGTTTTATGATAATGTGACTCATATATTGAGTGCCATTACGCAATACGTTTTAATTATTGCAATGATAGCTCTGCTTTCAGGAGGACTTTTCGTTATAATAACTCAACCACCTATGGAAGGTGGAACTCCTACTGGTGGCGTTGCTATACTTGCAGCGACACCTAGTTACCAGTTCGGAATAGAGCTTTACGTCGTTGGTACAATTTTGGGTTTGTTTTCAATTGGTATAATAGCTTTACTTAGAGCCCCAAATATCTATGGTCAAAAAAGATATGCGACTTCGCTTGCCGCTTTTGGCATTCTGTGTCTTATTATAGGAATTGTGAGCATGATATACTTAGGCATAGCAAAATTACACGGTTAAAGCATACGTTAAAAGGTGTTAAGTATTTCTGCAAATAACTTAGCTTTTCCTCCTGTTGGTTTTGCGAGCTCCTTTCCGCAAACTTTACACTTTACGATCGAAGCTGCGTGAGAAAAGACAATTTGTTTATTTCCGCAATCTTTGCACTTGACTTCAAAGAAACGAGATTTCGGTTCAGGAATCAGCGCCTTCATCTTAGATCACGAAACAATTTCGGCTTTTTTAAGTCTAATCCCTTTTCGTGCTATTATTTTTCCACATTGAGTACATTTCAATTTCAATGAAATTTTCTTTGTGACTTTAGCTAACCTTCTCTGAATAGGTTTTTTGGAACCACCATATCCTTTGTTTTCTAATGCGTGTCTACGTTCTCCCCACGCAAGAGCACGTCTTTTTCCAGCCTTATAAATTGAGACTTGGTGTACTGTGTGTGTTCTGCATTTACGACAAAAAGTGTTAATCGTTTTTGGTATCTTCAACTTTTTGCTCACCTAACATTTCAACTAGCCCAAACTTGGATAATAGTATAGCGTCTTCCTCTGGTATATAAGCTATGTCACCTTTTGTGAACGATCCTAGAGACTTCATAGCAGAGTCAATAAAATCGTGGATTTCCACTTTAAAAATTACGAGTTTTTTAGACTTAATACTAGCTTTCTCTGGTTCTAATAGCAATCTTAAAAATCTTTGTAAAGCATTAACGAATTCATTATATTTTTCAAAAACAACTCTCTCGTTAGATGTCGCGAACTCTGCCGAAGCACCGTTCATCACTTTGTATAATCTTATTACAAAGAGTGTTTTTAGTTGTGAAACCAAGCGTAGCCTAAAAGCTTCATAGAAGTCATAATTCTTGTATTTTTGTGCTTCAAAAAGGGTTTTTGAATAAAAATTTTCTTCAAGTTCTACAAGTTCTTTGGAATTCATTTCTTGTAATATGATTTTATTTATGTTTTCTGTTAAAGAGTAAGCTTTATTCAAGAATATTACCTCCCCCTCTTATAACAAGATAATACGCAAGCGCACTATTAACTTCTATTGTTTTTCCTTGGTCGCTAGGGGAAACAGTTTCGTTATTTATTGAAACTTCAAATGGGATTTCTTTTACTATTATGCGCCTATATGAATTTAATGGCATGCTAGCGTGCACAAAAGGATCAAACTTTTCCAAAGAAGATTTTGAAAGTGGCTTAACTAAAAAACCAGATCCGCCATGAACAGTCATAGGAGCTCGCAGTAATCGATTCACATCAACTGTAACCCTTTCGTCTATGCTTATCGTGAGCTCTGATAAGGCTTTAGTAAACATGTTTTCAAACGCGCGTCTTTCTACGTTTGTTATCACAAGTTCAGACGGTTTGTTTAATTTCTTTATTTTGGCTAAAATTTTAAGTGCGACTTCGTCAGCGGAAAAAGCAGTTGAGTCAATATGTTTTAACCACAAAAATATTTTTCTATTCCAACCATAATCATGAGCAAAGGGCAAGAATCTACTTTGGTGAGTAGGAAAATTGATAGAAGGACCGATAGCAACATATTCAACTATTTGTCTGCGTGCTTTTTGATCTAATCCTAAATAGGTCTTTTCTTTGATCCTGATATGGTATCCCCTAGAACCTGAAAAGGAAACCAAATAATCATCACTTTTAAGCCCAAAATCTGCCTCAAGAAAGTTTTCAATAAGATTAATCGCTAATTCTTTTATTCTCTGATATTGCGACGATGATATCCAACCACGTTTTAAAAGTTCATCGCTTGTTCTTAAAACTTGTTCGGCATCCAAATCAAATGGTAATTCTGCACCAAGCCAGCCTTTATTTTGCATGTCAATAGAGGGGTTACGATAAAGCGCTATGCTGTAGTACACGTCTTTTGGCACGTTTTCAATTAAAAAAGTTTTGTAATCATCAAAACTATGAAACGAAATATGCCGTTTAAATTTTCCGTCGAAAAAAGAAAATCCAAACTCTCTATTTTCGAACTCCTCTGGCATGTAAACCTTTTCCGCATTATTTTTGTAATATTCCTGCAAAATGTTTACAAGCAATTTTGCTTGATCTTCTTTCTTATTGTCTGTCAATTTGTCTCATCCTCCTCTTATAAACTGCAACTGGATGTCTCGCATATCGATCGCAGTAATATTGTATGGGACAAAGCTTGGCAACTTTAAGAGTGTCGCAACTAGGTGCAGAATATTTAATTCTTGAACCTATTTCTCCATAAATATGCGATATTTGATATTCAGTTCTTTGGGAATTAAAGTTTGAGGCTTTATTAAAAAATTCTTTTACGTGTTCTTTTTTCACTCCTATTTGCCGCATAAAGGCCGCTAAAGTAAATCTAGCGAAATGTGTGATAGCCAAACCATTCGAGAGTTCTTCTATAAAAAGTTTTATGCATGGGGGATACTTTGTGTGGTCGAGCTTTGTGGCTACTTTAAGGTCTTCTTTTTTGAAAGCTTTGTTAAATCTTTCAAAGTATTCATTATCAATAGCGGTTGCTAAAAACGTTTTTTCATTGAGTATTCTAAATAAATAAGAGTATGTGAGCTCACCAGCTAAGCTTGCAGCTTGATATTTATCCAAAAATATCATCCCTTTTAAAATGGGTAATTCAACAAGTTTGATTTTATGTGTATTTTTACAAAGGTTGAAAAAATCTGCTATCTTAATCACTATACGTTTTTCTTGAATTAGAGGTGTAATTTTTAAGCTTTTTTCGAAATATTCCAAAATTATCATCATGCTTTCATTTGAAAGAAGTCTGCTTGTCCTGTTTGAAAGCCAAGAGAAAAACGCGGAGGCAAGTCTTTCTCTTGCATTTTGGAGCTTAGGATTTATGAGAAGGTTAAAAGCCAAAAGATAAGCTTGAACTTCATTTTTTGGAGTTAAATAATCAACCAAAAAATCAGCTTCATACTCTTTTTTGAAAACGCTTTCTATTTTTTGAAAAACCTTTTCATCGATTTTGTTTAAATCGATACTGTTTTTCTTTAAATATTCTTTTCCCCAGTGACTATGAGGGTATTTTGCCGCAAGGATTTCAAGATCATACTCTTCCATTACGAAATAATGATTTATTAAATTATATTTATTTAAGAAATTACTCTTCATCACCCCTAGGAGCTAAGAGAAAGGTCAGCTGAACATCATTTGGAATCTTATAATCGAGCTTCAAAGGCGCATTTGTTGAAAAACCAAGCGTGGCAGATACCGCATCGTCAGCCACCGAGGTGAGATATTCTAAATATTTGATACCGTATGAGGCCTTAACCTTCTTATCACCTTTTATTTCATATTCAAGCAAATAACCACTTTCTTTTGTAAACTCTAATGAAACACTACCTCGGCTACTTTTTGCCTTTATATAAAACACGTTCTTTTCTGCCTCAAATATTGCATAGTCGCTAATCGTTCCTATATCCTTTATAGCCTCTTTTAGCGCCGTTGGAATTATTACAGCGTTTACTTCAATTGGAAGTTTTGGCATGGCCGGTGTGTTTTCGCTAAGCTCAATCAGGTTTATCAAAAATTCACGCTTGATTTGCCCTATAAACTTCAGACTTAAAACATTACTCTTTTCTTCGTATGATATACTTAATTTATCATTTTTTGAAGCTCTTTTTAATACATTGTTGATATCGTCAAGCCTAATCCCAAGATTTGTTTCTTCCATTACAGTATAGGTTTCAAATGCATCACTCGGTATAAAAAGGTCTACCATGGCGAGGTGTGCGCTATCCATGGCTCTTGCGTGAACCCCATCTTTTTTAAATGTAAGTAAGATTTCATCTACGATTTTTGCGACGCCCGTAAAAACTGTAGACCAACCTTTAGCCTCTGGAAAAATTGCTTCTATCAAAGTGATCGCCAAAAGCCTTTATTAAAACAGCTATTTAGACTTTTTCTCTCTAATCATACTCTCTCCAAACATTTCCACAATTCACACATTTAAAAAAACGCGTTGAAGCTTCATCTGCTGCTCTAGTCTGTTGCATCCACCAATAAGCCTCAGCATTACCGCATTTTGGACAAATTACACGCGTTTTAGGCAACGTTTCAGTGTCTGCACTACTACTATCTATGATTTTTGCTTGCTTCTCTTGCCGGGGTTTATTGTTAAGTAGCCCACTTTTAACATTTTCTTCTGAAATTTTTCCGCACGTCGTACAAAAGTACACGATTTTGTCTTTTTGTCTTTGAATTCTAAGCAGTTTACCACAGTTAGGGCAAAACTTCATCTAAATTTTTCCCTCCCCCTTAATTTTCCCTATCAAGAAATTAAGGGTTGCTATAAAAGCGTCTGAATCTAATCGCTCGCTCTCAAAACGAACAAAAATACTCCTAAGATCTTCTAATGTTATTAAATTGTTTAGATAGGCATAGCCAACAATGGCTTCATAAATGTCCGCAAGTTTGTGTTTTGATCGTCTATGAATATCTGAAAGCCCAACTTGTCGAAGGGCATTTGCAAGAACCGTGTTCTTTACCCTTACGCTTTTCGGTTTTCCTTTATCAATTGAGTGTAGCGTCGCAGCAGCATTTAGTAAAGCATCACCGACAATAGAATACTTTTTATCATCAAGTACTATTCGTATCAAGTCGTTATAATTCATTTAAAAAGCCCTTTAGTGAAGCTGAAAGCGATTTGGCAGCGATTATGAGCGCATCTTTCGGAGTTACCGAACCGTCCGTTCTAAGCTGTAAAAGCACTTCTTTCGATAGAGGATGAGGAATACGGTAACCCGCAAAAATTACACCCTTTAACCTCCGTAATTCTTGGCACAACATGTTTGCGAGAGTGTGATCTTCGCCTTTTAAAACAAACTCTGAAAAGTTTTCGCCAAATTTGTTTTCAACTATTTCCATCGAGTTTCATCTCTTTTTGAGGTCGAATCTTTATATTTTGTTTAAAAATATAATTTGAGCTTAACTTTCTAACATTGAGTGTTTTACAATTAGGACAAACCAATTTCTGGCCAACAAGATAAAGGGTGTGTCCACATTCGACACAGCTAGCCATTATTACACCTAGTTCATCTTTATCCGTCGAAAGAATAAATGGGGGTTTTTGACTAACAACTTTTGCTAAAACAAGATCGGAGGGTACGAGAAGCTTTTCTAAGTTTTCAACTCTTTGAGTGGAAACTAGAGAAACGGGGAGGAGACCTATGAATGGAGGTTTAAACTCCTGATAAAGTGAATAACCATTAAGAGAATAAATTTCAAGAGTGGCTATTTTTGGTTTTACCTCGATAACCACTGCAAAAACAGTGTCACCTTTTTTAGGAAGCTTGGGTTTTTCTGTAAGCTTTTCGACTTTTATTGTGTGTGTTATTTTGTTTTTGACAACTTTTCCAGTGACAAGTGATCTTAACACTCCATCGTCTTCGTAAATATTATCTTGAGAAATATACTCTTCAACAACGCCTACAGCTTCTCCTGGTACAACGATCTCTTCAGTCATTGCAACATAACTACACCTCTTTCTGCGCTTAAACCACTTGCAAAGAGTCTAAAAACTTCTCTTGCCTCAAATATAGGTATAGGAGATCTGTCAAAATCGTCTGTCGCAAGCCTAGTACAAGCCAAAGTCAGTACAACCTCATAACCTAATTCCTTTAGTTGCATAAGAAACGAATCCGTTATTACGTCTATTTTAAAAACGTCTATATGGCATCCCGGTTTTCTTTTGGAAATAAAGGAGACAATTCTTTCCGATAGGTTGGGGGCGTGCTGTCCAGGAAGATTTGAGTCAACGAGCGCTATTTTTTTCGCTTGCATCAAGCGAAACGCGGCAAAGCACCTTATCCTATGTATTTTTTCTATAATCCTTTTATCTATCTCTTCAACATATTCCCTAAAAGGATCGATGTGAATTACTGGCTTGTTTACCGATAGTGCTAGTCCTAATGCGTGAAACTCTCCGCCTGCAACTATTATGTGTGCGTCAACCAAATTGTCTATTCTTAAACCAGCATAATAATCGCAGCCAACGACCTGTCCCTTAAATTGTCCACGTTTTCCGGGTTCACCTAAGTAAACGATTTTACCTTTGTTCTCAAGGAATTGGGACAGATCTTTAAGAAGTTTAATATGTTGAATTGACGCCTCAAGACCAATCTTTTTGTATTTAGTCAAAAAAGAATCCAACTTTTGTAAAATAGATTCAGAAAGTTTCCTGTTACTATAAGCCGGTATATACAAAATAGGGTAATCGCTTTCTAAGAAGCCTGTGTGACCAAAGTGTACGACTGCGTCAAACTCTTTTAGTGTAGTAAAAACATCACAAGCTCCAAATCTGCCTCTCCCTTCTATAAAAATCTTCGCTTGAGTATTTAGTTCTAAATAAGTTCTAATGTGCGGCATATAATAAGCTAAGCCTGGCGCATATTGTAATAAAACTCTTTGAAATCGATTAGTCTTTATCCATTCTACTACTCTTTCTAATTCAAAGTCGTATTCACTGGCGATTATCTGTTGAATTTCCATTATTAACGCCGTCTTTTTTCATGTTTTTCTTAAGCATAATTGTTGAAGGTAGAGGAAATTTGGCTTGAGCGATTTTTAAAGCCCTTTTAGCAACACTCAATCCTTGTTCATTAACAAAAACTGAAAAGACGACGTCGCCTTTTTTGACCCTGATAGCTAAACCAGTAGGTTTTCCAAACGACAATCGCATACCTTGTTGCATACGGTCAGCTCCCGCAAAAGCCATCATCCTGTTTTCTCTCAATACTTGATGTGGATATTTGCGAACTTTGAAAAAGTAGTTTTCTTCACCTAAGCTAGAAAGAGTTTTATGAATGGCCATTCTTGCTGATTCGAGAGAATTATGTCTAACTTGTCCCCTTTCGTCCACTACAAAATCAAGCTGGTACTCGAATTTTGCTTTAGAATTACCGAAATCAAATTTGGTTATTTTCGGATTAGGAACACCAGCTATATACTCTTTTCTTGTATAGGGTGGTGTGTCTATTCTCCGATAACACCTTGCTGGTCTTAAAGGCATTTTTTGCCAGTTTACTTCTTTTTCGGAATAATTTAGGTATTTCTATCATAATCGTAATTTGGTGACTAAATAATTCAACGAGAGTAAAAAATATATTGGCCATATAATGGAAAAGTAGGTCTTAAAGTAGCTCTTTATGTCTACGATATAATAAATATAACCTCTATACAAATTGTGTCCAGATAAGCCTTCATTCATGTTACCTTCACTTGGCGTACCAATTCACGAATAGTTTCTGGAAATCTAAGCGTTTTCTTGAGTGTAAGCTTGTTATTCGGTCTTTTGAGGCGGCCGAAGATTCAACAAAGCTTCTTAAAAGTTTGGTGAACATGGTTTTTGAACTTTGTTCGGATTATAGCACCACGGTACTAGACCTCTGTCTCTGAGCACAACACAAGATTGCCAAAGTAAATTCTTCTCACTCTTCGAAGAATTTGAGTTTTTTGTAGTGGGCATAAGCGAAACCCCAAACTAGATTGACCACTTGGTTAAGCATCTACCGCAACCCAAACACGTGGTCTATCGCCACACTTTGTAATAATTGAATACTCCTGAGCTTTTGGTGAAAAATTCAGTTTCTTCTTCACCTTCTTCTAATTCTCCACACTCACCTCAATACTCAAAGTTTTTAAAAAGGTTTTTGAGTGTCCAAAAGCGTTGAGGCCACTTGAACTCGAACCTTTTCTCACGAATTTAAATTTTTAAGTGTGATGGATTCCACGCTTACCAATTCAAAACAGCAGTGTCCGTCATAAACCTCATCTAAACATAGTCTCTATATACAAAAGGCGACTTTATTGACCAATATTTTGATGAAAATAAAAATTTTAAACGAACTATAGATAAGCCTTAAAAAGGAAACATTTTTGCATAGCGATTTGTTGTTTGTTTATTTATTGAAAAGCTTTAAGTCAAACTATCTTCAAAGTTTACATGAATTCAATGAGTACAAAAATTGGTATCGTCTTTAAACCAATGGAAGAAGCCAAACGTGCGTCTGAAGATTTTGCAAAGCTAATCTTATCAAAGCAAAAAGTTGAATTACTAGGTCCATTCTGCATAACGGATTTAAAAGTGGGGGATCTAGATCTATGTGATGCAATTTTTACATTCGGTGGAGATGGAACAATATTAAAGACGGCAAGAATCTTAAACTCAGCGAAACCTGTTTTGGTGGGAGTGAATTATGGGAGGCTTGGTTTTTTAGCTGAAGTTAGTCCTCCATTAATAGAAAACGTCTTAAATGACATTCTTACTGGTCACTTTCCGTATTATACGATACCAAGGATAATTGGAAGACTATACAGCGAAAAAGAAAGTGCTGTAAGTCCCCCAGCGCTCAACGAATTTTTCTTTGCGGCGGATGTTACCGGTAGACTGATCACCCTTAAAATAGTGATTCAAGACACAATGGTTTATAAAGGTCGAATGGACGGATTAATAGTATCTACAGCTATGGGTTCAACAGCGTATTCTCTTTCTGCAGGCGGTCCTGTTGTCGATCCAGAAGCTGAGGTCACTGTTTTAACGCATATAGCACCAATAAATATCGCCCTCAGACCTATTGTCGTTAATAAAAGCAAAAAAATTAGTATTATCAATGTTGATACCAATAACATCAAAATGATAATAGATGGTATGCATTGGAGAGAGTTATTGCCAGGAGAACATTTAGAAATTTCTGAATTCGAAATTCCAATAAAACTTTATCGCGCCCAACACGATCTTCTAACGAAACTTTTTGAAAAAAGACTAATGCTTGAGCGTAAACTCTAAATTTTATTATAAAAAAGTATATCGTCGTATATGAGAAAAGACGAAATGATGAAAAAATCACACGTTTTGGTTCTAGACACACCTGCGATAATAAAGGGATATTTGCAACCAACTTTCAATTACACAACACAATTAGTTATAAATGAAATAAATCGAATAGCGGACTTTGATCCTTCTTATTTAATGGCTTTAGTAGAAGTTTTAGAATTTGATAAAGACTCATTCAACCAAGTAAAAAAAGTCGCCATTGATTCGGGTGATTTTTGGGTTCTTTCATATACTGATCTATCCGTTCTTGCATTAGCAAATCAGTTAAAGCAACAGGGATTTTTTACCTCAGTTGCTTCTGATGATTACGCACTTTTAAATGTTGCAAATTTTCTTGGTCTAAACGCGTTGATGGTGACCAATAAAAAACCCGATTTTAGACTAATAAAATGGCGTTGGTATTGCCCAGTTTGTGGTTATAAAAAAACTCTTGGGCTAAAAGTGTGTCCGGAATGCGGCTCCCCATTAAAAAGATCTCCGTGTAAATTGTAAAATGATTCGTTATTTACTCGAATTCGGTAATAATAAGAAGTTGTCATTGGCAGAAGGTCTTAGTTACATTGAAAAAAATGGAATTAACAATTTCGAAATAAATAAAAATTACTTAATTTTTTTGGCAGACAAAGAACCCATCGTCACTTTTGGTTCAATTCTTCGTATTGCGAGATATTTGTGCGCGTTTGATGAAATCGAATCTGTTTTTGAAAAAGAATTTGGTTTTTCTGAAAAAATAATTTGGTCAATTTATCCACTAGACTCTATTAAACATGGTTACACTGATCTTTATAATAAAATAAAGTTCAAGTTCAAAACGCTTAGCAAAAAGAGCGTGTATGTTTCACCTTTGTCATTCGTCGATGACGAAAAGTTAAGTGTAACACGCGGTTTAAGAAAGAGATTAGACAAAAATGGAATAGAAATAGTAGTCACAAAGAGTGATAAAATTTTACTATGGCAAACACTTCATTATTTGGAACTAAACAATTTTAGAAAGAGAGATTTTTTCCGTCCCTATAAAAGACCAGAGATAAGTATACCACCTTCACTTGCAAGGACGATGATAAATCTTGCGCAACCTCGAATAGGTAGTAAACTATTAGATCCTTTTTGCGGTACGGGTACAATTCTACTCGAGGCGATTGACGAAAAACTAAACGTTTTCGGTGTAGATATCAATCCAAAAAATGTAAGTGGTAGCTTGTTAAACATCGCGTGGTTTAACAAAAAAAGCTTCCACAATGTTGTCTGTGGAGATTCTTTAAAACTCGACAGAATTTTTTCTTGCGAAATGTTTGATTGTATAGTTACAGAACCTCCTTTCGGACCCCCATTTAAAAAACCTCCAAAAAGACAATTTGTAGAAAAACTACGTAGCGAGTTAGAAACATTTTATCAAAAAGCTTTAGATTCAATGTCATGTGTACTAAAAAAGAACGGTAGAATAGTTATGACTTTTCCTTCTTGGAAAACTAGTGATAATGGAGTATACGATACAGGCATCTATTCAATTATACCTGAATCCTTAAGGATAGACAACTCCTTCGAAAGCTATGGAATAAAGTATCCTATTAGGTGGTACAAACCCGATAATGTCATTCAAAGATTAATTGTCGTGTTTATTAAAAAATAGCGTTGTCGATGAGAGGGTATCTTGACATGTGTTGATGAGAGTACAAAATATAAAGCTTTCATTCGCACACAATCAAAACGCCTACGAAAAACCTTTAAATTTGTATGGACGTAACTATTCTTTAGCCTCAGTCGTATAGCCAGGTCAAGTATCCCAGCCTCTCGATAGTCTCTAAGAGAGAGCTGGGGACCGGGGTTCAAATCCCCGCTGAGGCATCAAAGTGAAAGAAATGCACAAGTATAGAAAAACAACATCAACTTCTCATGCAAAATTAAGGGATATTGCTGTAAAAGAGTTAATAAAAGAAGGGTATTCTCCTTCGATGATTCAATTCGATGTACAAATTGACTCTAAAAGAGTGGATATTGTTGCGTTAGGTGAAATGCAAACGACCATAGAATGTAAAAGCTTTAAGCACACAAACGATTATACATCTCATCTAAAAACGACCTCAACTGGCAGAAAAATTTTGTGTCAACCCTTTTTCGATGTCGATGAGATGTGGCTTGTATACAAAACAAAAAAGAACAAATATATCGTGATTAAAGTTCCACGTCCAAAAGTAGAGTAGAAACGATTTTGTGTTAACACCGCTTTATCAACAAAATTAATAAAGACGTTTTTCTATCAAAAAATTGAGCGGGGATGGCCGAGCTTGGCCAAAGGCGCGAGAGCGTAACTGCCGCGTGGCTTAGGACCTCGTGCGGAAGCGCTGCGTGGGTTCAAATCCCACTCCCCGCACTTTATATCGATCTTTTAACAAACTATTAAAAAACGCTGGTTTTGTTCAAAAACTTTCCATATCACAGCCCTATCATATTAACATTCGATGTGACTTGGTGTCTTCTAATTTTTAGAATTTTTTGCGATCTCTTTATGTACTTAACCTTAACGGATAAAAATCTTAAAGCGCCGGCGCGAGGATTCGAACCTCGGACCACTCGGTTTCTGCTTTTAGTAGATTAACAGCCGAGCGCTCTACCTAAACTGAGCTACGCCGGCGTCTTTAATACTTAAAGTGTGTGTTTATTTAAGTTTTATAGAAATTTGCTTGATGTTGTCTGCACACTCATGCGGGTAGTTTATGGTTTTAGCTAATGATCACAATTCTTCATATTCTCAATATTAGGCAATCAGAGAAAGCGAACATGTCGATTATCCATTTCATGGTCATACTCTCGCTTTTAGTTTATCATAGCTAAATAGTAGATTAAAATGTTATTAGGCGAGAAAGGACTTAAGCCGACAAGCGAGTTTTTACAAAGAAACCAAATTTATATAAAACGTAAAGTTTCTTTTAATCAAGGCAAGGTTTCATAACAAATTAATCGGCATCCGTTTACTAAAATGTACGTATCATCTAAGAGACTATAAATAAGCTAATATAAAATGAAAAAATGGCATTTATACCAACAGGCGATCTTATCTTCTAATCAATATAAAGGTTTGACCGATAATATCGATCCTGCCTGGATAAGACTCCATTCGTGTCACCTCCAGCTTGTGAACCACTGCATAAAAAGCTTCAAAAAGCCGAGAAGGGGTGTGAATAGCGTTTTTTGGGTGTTGTGTAGAAGCTTCTTGTTCCTTGAGATGCCTAAAGAAGCGCTCAACAAAGCTTCTTAAAAGTTTGGTGAACATGGTTTTTGAACTTTGTTCGGATTATAGCACCACGGTACTAGACCTCTGTCTCTGAGCACAACACAAGATTGCCAAAGTAAATTCTTCTCACTCTTCGAAGAATTTGAGTTTTGTGTGGTTTGAGTGAACGAAACACCGAACCAAATGGGTTTTATAGTCTGTGCGTTCACCCCAACCCAAACATAAAGTGGTCGCCCGTCACGCTTCACCACTGTTTCGTCCACCGCTACGATTATTCTCGGGGTCAAAGCTCAGCTTCTGCTCAAACTGAGTCCACTCCTCAATCACTTTGAGGTTCAGAGAGCAAAGAAACTGGAGCTCTGAGACTCCAAAAGCGTTGAGTAAAACCGCAACAACCTTAAGTTCAAACCTCTTTTTACCCTCATGAGTTTAAATTTATAAAGAACGTAAAGATGTGATGGGTACTACATTGAGCCACAAGATCAATGCCGTGGTACCCACTGTTTAAGTCTTAATCTAGGTAGGATCACAAAATCTTACTTAAAATAGATATGGTTTATAAAATAGCATAAAATTTGTGCTATTATCTCAACGGCAAATCTCGAATGTTGATACATTTATCAAAAATATTTGATTAATTTAGCCAAATAATTCATAATTAAAATAATTTTATAACAAAAATATTCGAAGACGAATTTATTGCTCTAGTCTTGTAAATAAAAGCTTATTATTTTAATCTAAATATTTAAGCCGTTATAGTTCAGGGATGAAAGATAAACGACATTAATGAGTTGATAATAAAAGCGATTGAGCCTACTATTAAAATGCCTAGAGTTGCAAGCCTAAGTGAAAACAAAAATTCTTTACGTGTAGGCTTTTCAGAAAGAATTATTATATCTTTTATGTCCTTTAATCTTTTACCAAACGACATAATTTCTGTTAACTCTTGGATCAGTAAAAACTTAACGTTTTTATTATTTTCGATGTTGGTCAGGCATTTCAGTGGCTTACAGGCTTTTGGCTGCTTTCTAAACGGTGAAGAAATAGAGTGTAAAAACTACCTAGATCTAGTGTCAATTTATTAACGAACAGTGAACTTATACATTATGCTCAATACGCAAAACTAAACTAATTAGCGTGATGCTTTGAAACCAAGCAAAAGGCGTGTTTCCACACCGGCTTCTAATGATAACCCTTTTTGCTTGATCCTAAAACTTTGTCTCTTTTTTACCCTTTTATGTTTATTGAAGTTACTCTGCCCTGAAACACATATATTTGGTTAGTGTGGTTCACAAATACCTCCATTATTGAACTCTATTTACTAACGCACATATGTTCTTGATCAAAGGAGATGAATCATTGCTTTAACAAATCTGAGCGTTTGAAAAGTCTTTAAGAAATTTTCCGATGTAGCCCAATTTGTGGTAAATTCTCAATCTAAGGTAAGTGGGCTTAAACTTAATAATAAGTGTGCTTTTGAAGATTTAGCCAACCATGGCGGAAAGTAGTACACAAGCACTTTTAGGAGAAGCCTTGGAAAGTATAGTTTTAGTTAAATTACGTGGCGGAATTTATGTACGAGGTAAAATGAAGAGTTTTGATCAACATTTAAATCTTTTAATAGAAGACGCGGAAGAAATGTTACAAGACAATACAACTCGTAGTTTGGGTACGATAATAGTAAGGGGAGATAATGTAATCTTGATTTCGCCTAGTCCACGGTGAAAATAATGAAAGGAACACCATCACAAGGCCTCAAAGGTAGGTCAAAAACTCATATAAGATGTAGACGCTGTGGTCATCACTCTTATCATATAAGAAAACACAAATGTGCCCATTGCGGGTTCGGTAAGTCAAAAAAATTAAGAGAATATTCATGGCTTAAAAAGAAAGTATAGGAAAGGGTATAGCGAGCTACCTTGCTAAAGCAAAACTTCGCGCTTCCTTCATAAGTCTTGCTTCGCCTTGAGTTACGAAGGTGTCCACAGGTGTGAATTAACCGCGCTTCGCGTGTATTCGCGAAAATATGTAGTAGAAACTCGCTTAAAGATTTTAACCGGTGTTCTGTTTTGGCAACCGCGAGGTTTTGGAAGTTTTATAAGCTTCTAGCTTTAATCCTCAATAATACAATTTGGTGGTCAAATAATTCCTTTTATCACTAAAACGATATATTTATCAAGGCCGGCGTTACAATGATGCGTGTACAACCTCTTAAACCAGATTTCGAGTGTGACAAAAGCTTAATCGAATGGTACTCATAAAACCCTTAATGCGTCCAAATTAGCAGGAACTAAAGCTTCTGGTTTTTCTTTCATGTTAGAAAATCTTCTTCTTAATTCTCGAGCAAGTTCCATAGAGCGCATAGGCTCCCCGTGATTTATTAAAATTTTCTGTGATGGCTTAACGGTAAGCGCGTATCTGATAAGTTCTAAATGATCAGCATGTCCAGAAAAACCTTCCATAACATGCACAGACATTCTTATCTGATAGGTTTTTTGAGAACTTGATAAAGGATCAGATAATGTCACTTCGCGCGCGCCTTTCAGAATGGTTCTACCTAGTGTATTCTCTGCTTGATAGTTTACAAATATCAAGGAGTTTTTCTCGCTTGAACAGAGTTCTTTAAAGTATTCCAAGACAGGTCCGCCTGTCATCATTCCACTAGTCGCAAGTATTATACACGGTTCATTACTCAATGCCTCATCGCGTTTTGAAACATCGTCAATTCTAACGAAAGCTTGATGTAGGAAGGGGTTGTCGCCTTGATAGATTCTTTTTCTTAAATTTATAGAAAGAAATTCTGGGTAAGCAGTGTGTATAGCCGTGCTTTCAAGTAGCATTCCATCAAGAAAAACTGGCACGTCAGGTAGTTCTTTTGACGAAATCTTTTCTGCAAGAATCATCATTACTTCTTGTGCCCTACCAACCGCTAGCGTTGGTATGAGCACTTTACCTCCTTGTTCAATAGTCTTTTTAATTATGTGTACAAATTTTTCCTCCTCTTGTAATCTATTAGGCATTATATTGCCTTTTCCGCCATATGTTGATTCAATGATTAAACAATCAACTTTATTAAATGAGGTAGACGCTTTATCAAGCAAACGTGTATTAGAATATTTAAGATCGCTTGTGTAGAGTAGGTTGTACTTACCGTCACCGATGTTCAAGTGAACAACAGAAGAACCTAGTATATGGCCAGCATTGGCCAGCGTAAGTTTTATGTCAGGCGAAATGTCTGTTACCTCTCCCCAATCAATCGTGATTGTATGTTGCACGGCTTTTGTTATATGCTCAATTCCGTAAGGAGGAATTTCGCCCATTTTCTGTTTTAATTCTATGTAATCTTTTTGCGTTAATACCATTAAGTCTCGTGTTGGAGCAGTCATGTAAACGGGACCCCTGTATCCATACTTAAAAAGATATGGGAGTGCGCCTTGATGGTCCATATGAGCGTGTGCAATGACAACAGCATCTATTTCTTCAACTGGAAAGTCAAGCGCATAAAATGCTGGAAACTCGTCTATCAATTTAGTAGCACCAGCTTTAACTCCTACGTCTAACAAAACCTTGGTTTCTCCTGTGTCGATTAGAACTGCAGATCTTCCGACTTCCCCAAATCCCCCAAGAGGTACAACACGTATTGGCGCATCGCTAAAAAGTAACGGTCTATGAATTTTTTCGCCAACTTCCCTTAAAAACCTTTGTCTATACTCTCTGCCGTTCGTAAGGACGCGTAGCATAGAGGAAACAATACCAGATCTAATTTCGGGTGCTCTGACAACCACTGGCCTCCAACCAGTTTGTATTAATGCGGCTCTTAGTGTAGAACCACCAGTCCCGATCACAATTCTTGGTTTTAAAGCTTCTATAATTACATCGCCTTTATCTTCATCAAATGTGTAATTCTTTACTTCTGCCTCTTTTGGAATGAGCTCTGAAAGGATTTTGACTGTTTCTTCTTGAGATTTTCGAACGGAAGGGTCAGACCGTATTACTATTCTCTTTTTAAGCAGTTTTGCGAGTTTTCTGACCGTTTCTCCGTCTGTTAGGACGGCAGAAGGATTGCGACAGTAGATAGCTATTTCTGGCCCTTCAAATTCTATTCGATTTAATCCTGCATCTTTTGGAAAATTGCTAAAAATGATGTTTCTTATTGTCGCAAGATGGTCCTTTGTAGTGGTGATGTTTGGCATCATACACTCACAGCCTTTGAAACTAGCTTTTCAATTTCATTCTTTGTGAGTAGCCTTACTCCAGATTTGTCTATAAGAGCTAAATCGATGCCTTCACCAGTTGGTGCGTCCCATTCAATAGCAGCACGTATAGCTTTTGCTGCAATGGATGCCGCAGATATAATATCCATACCCTCTTTATAGTTTGAATGAATCACACCCATAGCCACAGAATAACCAGAACCAGTAGCAATAAACTTCTCTTCGCTAATAGAACCAAAAAAGTCTAACATATAAAGTCTGGCCTCGCTATCATAACCACCTATTAAAAGAGCCACGGGCAATAAAGCAAACTTTTGCGACTGAAGAATGTTTGAAGCTAGGTTTGCTATCCCTCTGACGCTAAGTTTTGAATTGTGTTCGACAAAATATAACTGTGTCCTTACACGAAGTGTTTCCACGAGATAAAACGCTTGCGCAACAGTACCCGCAATGGTTACCGCGCAATAATCAGAAATTTTCGCTATTTTGTTAACTTTTTTGTTGGCAACCATAAATCCAGCAGTCGCTCTTTTATCAGCAGCTAATACAACTCCTTCTATCGTTTTTATACCTACAGTAGTTGTTCCTTTTTTTAATGAAGCATAGCTTTCCATGATTTATCAACACACCGTAAATTAAATCTCAGATCCTAAAATCAAAAGACTTAAGTCCAATGTTTTACTTAAATCTTCCGAATCTATAAGGACTGGTCTTAAAATTGTGGAAAGACGTTCACACAATATGTTTACCTGTTAAGGTGGTTATCGGAAGGGGGGTTAGCAACGATCTTGGCACAATAATTTCCGCTCAAATAGCTGGTTCAGAAGTGGCTTTACTGACAGGACCGAACCTTAAAACAAAATTATTAGATCCAATTTTGGAGTCACTCACAGTAGCTGGTTTTAAACCATTTATCGAAATTGTAAATTCGCCTTCACTTGCAGAAGTGGAACGCATTTATCACTCTTTTATGAATCGAAATTTGTCTCCAAGCGCAGTAATTGGAGTCGGTGGGGGAAAAGTTTTAGACGTCGGTAAAGTTATAGCTTACAGAATCAACACGAATTTTATTAGTGTGCCTACTAGCGCGTCGCATGACGGAATTGCTTCACCACAAGCTTCACTCAAGGGATTAAGTGGCGCCCATTCGGTCAGAGTAAAGACACCTTACATGATAATCGCAGATTCTGAAGTGATTGCAAGCTCACCTAAGTCGCTCACACTTAGTGGAATAGGAGATGTTCTAGCTAAGCTATCTTCTACGTTAGATAGCAGGCTAGCACAATCAATGGGAGAATACGTGGGCGAATACTCTATCAGTTTAGCTGAAATGTCAGCGAAACTAGTTTTCGAAAACCTTGACTCTATTGTTTCGATGGACGATCATGGTATACGCACGTTACTAGAAGCGCTAATAAGTAATGGCATTGCAATGGCCATTGCTGGTAGTAGCAGGCCTTGTAGCGGAAGTGAACACATGTTTGGTCATGCGTTGGATTATTTAACTTCGTCTAAACTTCTACATGGTTTTAGTGTTGCACTAGGCACCAAAGTGTCGCTTGCTTTACACGGACAAGATTGGCGAACGTTTGACCAGCGCGTTCATGAGATAGGCATTCCAATGAACGCAAAGTCTCTTGGTATTCCTCCTATTTACTTAATTAGAGCATTAAGTTTTGCCCATAAAATAAGACCTGAGCGCAAAACAATTTTAGGAAATGGCATATCTTATATCAACGCAAAAAAGATTTTAGAAGAAGTTAAGGCTATTTGACCAATATATTGTTCATTTTTGTTGTATCTAACATCATCCGTATGTAGTTCTAGCCGAAAATGGAAATGATTAAAAAGACCTTAAAATAGTCCAAAGCGTTTAATAGATTGGGGCATTTGAAATAAACATGGTTAACGGAGCCAATCATACTTCAAGTGGCATTAAATTAGAAGAACAAAATAAAAAATTAATAACACTCGTTCCAAACAATGTTGCTAAAATTGGCTATGAGTTCGTCTTTACAAAAATTACAGGGACGGAGTGTGAGTCTTGTAAGGTTAGGGTAGTTTGTCTAGATAATCTCAGCGTTGGGAAAAAATATGTTGTAAAAGAAGTCAAGATGATTGAACATCACTGCCCTCTAGTAGGTTTGAACGCAAAAGTGGTTCAAGTCGAGCTGGCCGAAACGCAAGTTAGCATAGAAAAGTCAAGAGTCATTGTCGGCGCAACCATTAGTTATTCACCAATTAATTGTAACTGGAAATTTTGTAAAAATTATACAGTTTGTGTAGATAATGGTCTTTTGGAAGGCGAAAAAGTTAAAATAATAGAAAAGGTGAGTGAACTCGATTGTCCACGCGGCTTTAAATTGGCTCGAGTGCTCGTCAAATCCTAGCGATAATAATGCTACGATTGTTTTCTTTCTTCGCTCTGTATAGTCTCTTTCGAGACTTCAGTTTGTTTTTGTGGAAGTTTGTAAGTAAACTTTTCGATAAATATTACACTCTCAATATTGTCAAGGTATTTGATAACGTCTCTCACCAATCTGATCTTAAAGGATTGTAACGATTCAGAATAGAGCAACTCCTCTGGAATTTCTATTCTGACATTAGAGTCATCAATGGACACCTTAAATTTGTCACGTGACACTGTAGGAATTAATCTGTGAATTAACTCTATAACTTTTTCTACAGGGTCTGTGACAATTTTCTTTATTTCAAATTCGTACACAAGGGTTTTGCCACTATAAGGATGATTAAAGTCTAGTTGCACCCTTCCTGCATTAACAGTTCTTATTATAGCAAGTTGACCATTTACTTCAACGGTCTTTCCCACCTCGGGTTTTATGTTCCTTTTTAAAAATTCTCTTTCAGACACAATTTTTATTTTGCTAGGATCTCTTGCCCCAAAGCCTTCTTGAGGTTCAACTTCTATAAGTTTTCGTTGACCGACATCGCTTTCAAGAATTGCCTTATCGAATCCAGGAACCACCCAACCTTCTCCAGCAATAATAAGCACTGGTTCGTAAACTTCCCTCTCTCTGAAAATGCCACTCTTTTTTGCAACTTCTGCGCTTGTTGTATCAAACACCTCATTTGTTTCTTTAAATCTTCCTGTAAATTCAACAATTACAAAGTCGCCTTTTTTGACCACTTTATATCCAAATGAGCTATAAGGTTCAAGATATAAGCGTTTAACCGCCACGCCGTAAATACCACCCCTTATCCACTAAGTTTATAATAACCCTTGAGCCAACCACGGTTTTTCCAATTCCAAGCACATCTTTTTTTGTGTTTAAAATCAGAAAGAGTGATTCTTTGTCTGCTATGCGTTCTAAAGTTATGTCTTTTCCGTAAAGGAATTTAGCTGCTAGTCTATCGTTAACAACTAGTGTGTTATTCAACTTACCAAGCCGATAAAGGTGCTCAGCCAGATCCAAGCTTAGCTTGAACTTCTTGTTTTTAAATGACCCGCCGTAAATCCCTGCAAAATAAACATTATGAAATTTAGAAATTTCGTAAACGGTTTCGTGTAAAAGATTATCTTTGATAATAAACAACTCTGCGTACTTTAACTCGTGTATACACATCAAATATTTTTGAGGAATCGAAGCCCCAATTTTGTTCAATTCTTTCAAGATTTCTTGTTTTTCCAAATTATTAGGCGGTCTAAGAATGTCCATCATGTCTTTTCCACTCTACAAACAAAGAAACCTTCTGTTCCCTGTTTATGATGAAAGAATCTGAGTGCCCCTTTAAGCCAAGGACTTTCCGAGTTCTGGATTATTTGGTTAGATGAATCTATCGGCTTAATATGTGCACCAAGTTTTATTCCATGAGAGACCACGTCTTCTCCTTCTTCCTTTAAAACACTACAAGTTGAATAAACTAATGTTCCACCCCTTTTTAGAACGCGAAAAGCTACTTCAAAAAGCTGCTTTTGAAGATTTTGTAATTCAATTACGTCAGCTTCTGTTATGCGTGTTTTTAGCTCAGGATATTTTGAGAAAAGCCCACTACCTGTACAAGGTGCGTCCAATAAAACCTTGTCAAATAAAATGTTGAGTTTTAAAACGTTACGGCCATCCATTTGTAATACTATCACATTTTCGCAACCCATTCTTGAAATGTTGGATCTGAGCGCAAACACCCTGTCTCTTTTTGGCTCAACAGCCACAACCACACCCTTATTCATCATGAGTTGAGAAATATAGGTAGTCTTCCCTCCAACGCCAGCTGCAATGTCAAGAATTATTTCACTGGGCTGAGGGTCTAAGCTTTCTACTATAAGCATTGAAATAGGACTTTGGATAAAATAATACCCAAAAAGGTATTCATTTGTTGAGCCTAGTGTAGGTGAGATTGGTTCTTTTACGACTTGAAAGCCCCATTTTAGATAATCTATTTTTTTAAATGAAAAACCCTTTTTTGTAAGACGTGAAATTGTTTCTTTAGCCCCTTTTTTTAACGAGTTGACGCGTATTGCTTTTGGCACGGGTTTAAGATCACTTTCAGCCAATCGTAAAGCCTCATCATTTAATTGTTCGGATAGTTTTGTTGCCAAATAATCATTAAAGTTGTACTCCGTCATTAGTGTTTTTTTAATTTCTTTCATTTCTTCATTTTAAGATAAAGAAAAAAATATAGGCATCACTCTTATATTCTCGAAGATAGGAAATCCTTATCCTACTTTAGTTAACACGACCTGTTTTTATAGACCTCTTATACACTTAACGAGTACTCGTATTTGGTGACCTCAAGATTTTTGTTTGTCAATCCTGATAACACCTAGATAACAGAATAGCTATAATAAATTAAATCTCCAACGCAAGGCTTTATCTCAGCACAATACCATTTAGAAAGAGGCAAGTTCGAACTTTGCGAGTCGCCGCAAAGCAGAGCTTTCATCTCTTTCACAAAGTTCTGTCCTCGGAGAGCCTTGCTATCTACACGTGTATTTATGTATCGGGGTGCGTTTGTGAATACATCACAAAAGCCTTAATAAGGCCTTGGTCATTTTGGTCATTTCTTATCAAAAAACCTATTTTGACTTATAAAAATAAGCCATTAAGCAGATCTTTAAAGAGTAAATACAAACAAATTCTACGCGTGAGCTTTTACAAATTCCGAACGCTTAAAACACTTCACTGTTGAAAACAGAAAGCTTTTCAACTTATACACCGATAAAGAAGCACAAAAAAAGCTTGGGTAAAGATCAGCTTAAACGGCTCGCTTTATGTCATAATAAAGCAAAACCTTGTCAGTTTCCCAATTTTGCAAATCACTAAAGACTTTCTGATTATTTCCGTAAGAGAAATCTTTAAGTGTTATCAATTACCGCATTTACAACAGCTTGCGCGAGTGTTTGAGGTAAAATCAACTAAAACTTCGAAACACCAAATTTTTCACTACCATTTGTGAAATCACTTTGGCAACTTGAACGTTTTTTAAAGTAAGACGCTTGGTACCATCGCGTAAATTGTTTCGCCTCTATCCTTTTAGCTTTGCGAGTATGCAGAGCGGCTGTGTTTTGAAAAGCTTTACCGTGTGATGCTCACAAAAGGCCGCAGGCGGGATTTGAACCCGCGTTCCCCGGCTCCACAGGCCGGTGCGTTGACCAGACTACGCTACTGCGGCCACACGCACAAATTCCAACAAAATTCTTATTTTTGACCAATATATAAGGTATTTCTGTGGTGGGCCCGTAGCTCAGCCTGGTAGAGCGGCAGGCTCATAAGCTCCATATCGGGCTGAGAGACCTGACGGTCGAGGGTTCAAAAGAGGCTTCCTCTGAAAATCCCTTCGGGCCCACCTCTTTAAAAAGGTGAAGACTATGGCAAAGGGAAAAGTTGTCGTGGTGGCAAAAATATATCCAAAAGACATTAATACCGACAGAAACATGATATTACAACTCCTTTCTTTAAAATTGAATGGGATCGCTGAAATAAAAAAAGTGGAAGAAGAACCTATAGCGTTTGGTTTAGTCGCTTTAAAACTGCACATGGTTCTCCCAGAAGACACGGAAGGCGGCACTGATGTTATTGAAAATGCGGCAAGTTCTATCGAGCTTATAAGTAATGTAGAGATAACGCATGTTTACAGATTATAGACTCCGAACTTCAACTAAACACATAAGTTTTTGCGTAACGCTTTTTTTTCTGAAAAGAGTTTGTGATAAATAGGTGCCTATGCTTGTCTGCCTCTGACAGAGGCGTTAATTCCTTACCACCAGAAGATGGTTCAGTGGTATTAAGAGTAGCGGAAGCTAAACAGCGCGATGTTGGAAGAAACAAGGTGAGAATAGACTCGGATATTATGGCAAAAATCAATGTCGGTATAGGAGATGTCGTCGAAATTTACGGTAAAAGGCGTACAGTCGCGATAGTATGGCCAGCTTATGTTGAAGATAAGGGTACAGACACAATCAGAATGGATGGGCTGATAAGAAAAAACTGTGGTGTCAGTATTGGCGACAAAGTGGTAGTAAGAAAAATAACACCCAAACCCGCAGTCATGGTTAAGCTTGCCCCATCCTCTTATTCAATAACAGTAGACGCCCCCTTTATTTCTTATGTTAAAAAGAAACTAGTAGACTATCCACTAGTTGAAGGTGACACGGTCCTTATACCAGTGCTTGGTCAAGCGATTTCATTTTTGGTGGTCTCAGTCAAACCACCAGACGCTGTGATGGTGACCGAAAACACTCAAATAACAATTCTTGATAAACCAGCAGAAAGCACAGGTGTTCCACGTGTAACTTATGAAGATATAGGTGGCATGAAAGACGTAATACCAAAAGTTCGCGAAATGATAGAGTTGCCATTAAGGCACCCAGAACTTTTTAAGAGGCTAGGAATCGAACCACCTAAGGGTGTGCTTCTTTATGGCCCACCAGGTACAGGAAAGACGTTATTAGCCAAAGCCGTCGCAAACGAAACAGAAGCTTATTTTGTCGCCATAAACGGGCCTGAAATTATGAGTAAGTTTTACGGTGAAAGTGAACAAAAGCTTAGAGAAGTTTTCGAAGACGCTAAAAAACATGCGCCCGCAATAATATTTATCGATGAACTAGATGCAATTGCTCCAAAGCGTGAAGAAGTTACAGGCGAAGTGGAACACAGAGTAGTCGCACAGTTGCTCACACTCATGGATGGCTTAGAAGCCAGAGGCGACGTGATTGTAATCGGTGCGACAAACAGAGCGGGTGCTCTTGACCCTGCGCTACGGAGACCAGGTAGATTTGATAGAGAAATAGAAATCACTCTTCCAGACAAGCAAGGAAGGATGGAAATTCTACAGATACACACTAGGAATATGCCTCTTGAAAAAGACGTTGACCTTAGAAGACTTGCGGATATGACGCATGGTTACACAGGTGCTGATTTAGCAGCTTTGGCAAGAGAAGCTGCTATGAAAGCTCTTCGACGATATCTACCGACAATAAACGTAGAACAAGAAAGCATTCCGCCAGAAATACTTGAAAAGATGACTGTTAAGATGGAAGATTTTCTTGCCGCTTACAAAGAAGTGGTTCCAACGACTTTGCGCGAAGTTTATATAGAAACACCTGAAGTCAGATGGGATCAAATAGGAGGTTTGAAAGAAGTACGAGAGTTGCTCAAAGAATCAGTCGAGTGGCCACTTAAGAATCCCGAAGTCTTCGAAAGATTTGGTATAAAGCCTACTAAAGGAATACTCTTGTACGGACCTCCAGGGTGCGGAAAGACGTTAATTGCAAAAGCAATTGCCACTGAAAGCGAAGCCAACTTTATAACAATAAAAGGTCCAGAAATTTTCAGCAAATGGCTTGGTGAATCAGAAAAAGCGATTAGAGAAGCGTTTAGAAGAGCAAGGCAATCCGCTCCCTGTGTGCTCTTTCTTGACGAGCTTGATGCAATAGCACCTTTGAGAGGGTCGGGTTACGAAGACTCTGGTGCAACAGAAAGAGTGGTCACACAACTGCTTACAGAGCTTGATGGTATTGAAAAATTAGAAAATGTAGTTGTTATAGGCGCGACTAATAGACCAGACATACTTGATCCAGCATTGCTCCGACCAGGAAGGCTCGAAAGGCTTGTTTATGTTGGTCCACCAGAACCAGCAGAAAGACTTGAAATACTTAAAATCTATACTAAGAAGATGCCACTTGCGCCAGATGTTGACCTTTCAAAACTTGCGGATATGACCGAAGGTTACAGCGGTGCTGATTTAGAGATGTTGTGTCGTGAAGCGGCTCTTTCCGCTTTGCGTAGTGATATAAACGCAAAGTTTGTAAGGGCTCAAGATTTTGAAAAAGCGCTTAAGATTGTAAGACCGTCAATTACCGAAGATATGATTAGATACTATAAAAGCTGGGGAGAAAGAGCAAGGCAATTCAAGTCACGAGAGCCTCTTGTGAGTTACGCATAGGCGTAATTATATGGTTCAGCGCTTAATTCAAACAGAAAAACTTGAACGCTTCATATACGAATATTTGTTAGAAAAGGGATCTGCTGTCACCCTAAGCGAATTAAAAGAAGCTTTAAAAAGATTTTCGGGAATTTCAGATCAGAAAATTCGTCACGCGATAATGAAGCTTGAAATGTATGGATTTGTGGTGACGTACGAAAGGAAAGAAAATGATTTGACTATAACAATCAAGGAGAGACCCTAATGGGAGTAGACCTTTCAGAGCTAGTACCGCGTAAAACCGTGGAATTACAAGCGCTTCCTAAGGAGGGAATCGCAATTGATGGAAATAACGCGCTATACCAATTTCTTACTGTTATTCGACAACCAGATGGCACACCTCTTATGAATACTAGAGGCCAGATAACTAGTCATCTACAGGGATTATTTTACAGAACAATAAATTTTATCGAGCTTGGCTTAAGACCAATTTATGTTTTCGATGGTGAAGTTTTGCCATTAAAGAGACAAGAAATCGCAAAAAGGTCTGAAAGAAGGGAAAAAGCAAAGGAGGAAGCAGAAAGGGCAAAGGAGCTAGGGCTTTACGAAGAAGCGTACAAAAAATCGGTTCAAGCTGCACGCCTAGATAAGCAAATGGTAGAACAGGCAAAAAAACTGTTACAGCTTATGGGAGTCCCATTTGTTGATGCGCCTTTTGAAGGTGAGGCGCAGGCAGCTAAAATAGTGTTAGACGGAAAGGCCTATGCCTGTGTTAGTCAAGATTATGATTCTTTGCTTTTTGGCGCCCCACGACTTATTCGCAATCTTACGATATCAGGCAAAAGAAAATTACCGAATAAGAATGAGTATATAGAAATTAAACCAGAAATTATAGAATTGAACCAAGTGCTTTCGACGCTAGGACTAGAAAGAAGACAGCTTATTTGGCTTGCGATTTTGATAGGCACGGACTATAATCCAGAGGGTTTTCCAAACATTGGACCAAAGACCGCTTTAAAGCTCATTAAGCAATACGGCACGCTACAAAAAGTGTTGGAAGTAAAAGGACTAAAGCCAGACTTTGATTTGGAAGCGGTTGAGCAGGAATTCTTAAATCCACATGTCAAAAACGATTATGAAATAGTATGGGGGAACGTTCAAAAAGACGCAATAATAAATTATCTTTGTGAAGAGCAGGATTTTTCAAGAGAAAGAGTTGAAGCAGCGTTGCAAAGACTGATTAAAGCAAGAAGTGGCGGTTTTCAGCAAACGCTTGAAAAATGGTTTAGCTAGGCCTGAATTCTTCTCCTGCCCTTCGAAGTTGGACAAAACTACACTCGATTACTTCATTTTCTTTAATTCCTTCTTGTGTTCGTTTAGCTTTTATGAGTAATTGTGGTTCCCCTTGGATGCCATAAGGGTATAGCAAAATACCCCCGATTTTTAACTGTTCGTATAACATTTTTGGCTTTTCCACCAATGCGGCTGTGACGTAAATTCTATCGAATGGGGCCTCTTCTTTTAACCCATAAAAACCATCACCCAAGTGAATAGATATTTTTGTTTTAAAGTTATAGGAAGAAAGAATTCTTTTCGCTCTTTCAAGCAAAAAGGGATTTATTTCAATAGAATGAATTTCCCCTCCGCTTAAGTAGTCTAAAGCACACGCGGTCACTGCCAAATGGTACCCGCTACCTGTTCCTATTTCGAGAATCTTTAGCCCTGATTGAAGCTCAAGTTGTTCTAAGTAAATTGCAACCATATGTGGTGCTGAGCTTGTTTGCCCATATCCAATAGGTAAGGGAACGTCTTTATAGGCGTGTTCAGGCGCAAGATTCACAAACTTCTCGCGTTCGATTGTAAGAAACGCGTGTTCCACGTGTTTACTCATAATGTAACCATTTTCGACAAGTTTTTTTACCATCTTTAACCTTAAATCATAAACTTTTTCATTTGGCATATGCGAATCATATCATTTACAGGGCGAGGACACAAAAATATTCTTGCATTACACGATACCACCATAGAATTTACTCGGGAAAAGAGGTTGACTAAAAGAGGTGATTGCATAATTTTGGTTGACTGCACGATGGCAGCAAAAGATATACCCGAAGATTTCAAAAGGCTAATGAGGGACGATCATGCAACGTTAATTTTTGAAATACGAGTGGATCATCTTTTTGACACAATTATAGCACACGGTAGTAAAAATCTCACACTAGAAGATCCAGTAAGCATGGTAATAAGAAAAAGCGGATACATATCCCCAAGAACTGTGGCGATTTATGCGAACAAATCAGCACGAGACTTGGATAGAAAGTTGATAGGCGAATTACAAAAAGAGAAAAGAGCGTCTGTGACCATAAAGCTGATCACCGCAATTCAAGATCATATCTAAAAACAGCCTTTCTTGGCGCATACTCAAAAACCTTTTGTGATCGGATTAATGTGAGCGATTTTTTTTCTATGAGCGAGTTTATATCAGAAGGGTTTGCTATGTAAATGTGGATTCTCCCCCTTTTTTTGCAGAAAGTCTTTGCTAGATCTAAATATTTGATCGATTCAAAAGGAAGATTCATGATTATATGGTCGTACGAATTTTGTGGGTAGAAATTGCGAATGTCAGTGTTGTAGGGATTCACGAATTTCTCTACCTTATTCAGTTGGATATTTCTTTTCATTAGCTCGTATGCAATAGGATTAATATCGACCGCATCAACAAACGCTTTTGAATATTTGGCAATAGTTATTGCGAATGGTCCTACGCCAGCAAACATATCAAGAACTCTTTTACCGTTTTCAATCAAGCTTGCGATTCGCATTCTTTCGTGTGAAAGCCTAGGATTAAAGTACACCTTCTTAACGTCCACCCAGAAAAACAAACCGTTTTCTTTGTGTAGCGTTAACGGCTTATCTTCTCCATATAAAAACTTTAATCGAGGAACTCTTTCTACACCTTCTACTTCTCCTATTTTTAAATAAAAAGATTTTAAAAATTTATAAATGGATAACAACTTCTTAATTTCTTGAGAATAACGGATACCTCTTTTACCTTGTTTAAATATACACACATCGCCAATGATATCATACGGCAACAACACCTTCTTTGATTTCTCATTTTTTGGTAGTTTCATCTTTAGGTATTTCAAATTAAAACTCGTTTTGTCAATTTTTTTCTTAACTGGAAAGAAAACATAATCTTTGTCCTTCGTAATAGGATAATCCTTTAAAAGGAGACCCGTTTTACTTAACCACTTTTTAAATTTCTCTGCTTCTGTACGATTTATTCTTACTACTAACACCATGCATTATACAATAGCTCATCAAGACTTAAAAGCTGGTCGTCTTTTTTTAAAGAGAGATGCGCGTCGGTTCTTTCGAGCCTGGAAAAACCGTAGCAATATACGGACATTTAGAAGAAAGCAGAGATTTGGGTGGTCTTAAGTTCCTTATAATAAGGGACATAAAAGGTCGACTGCAGGTTGTTGTAAATAAAGCGAAATCGCCGAAAGAAGTTATTAAAATTGTTGACGATATAACGCGTGAATCCGTAGTGAAAGTTGTTGGTACGGTAAAAGAGGATAAACGCGCACCAGGAGGAGTGGAAATAGAACCAACTTCTATCGAGGTAATTTCAAAAGCCGAAACACCACTACCAATCGATGTGTCAGGCAAAACTGAAACTAATCTTGATTTAAGACTTGATTGGCGCTTTTTAGATCTTCGTAGACCAGAAACGGCAGCTATTTTTAAAATACAAAGCAAAGTTGGAAGGGCAGTACGCGATTTTTTTGACGAAAAGGGTTTTTATGAGATTCACACAAGCAAAATCGTTTCACAAGCAACTGAAGGCGGGGCAAATGTGTTTCCGATTATTTATTTTAAAAAGCCCGCTTATTTAGCACAAAGCCCACAATTCTATAAACAAATGATGATAGCAGCAGGTTTCGAAAAAGTCTGGGAGATAGGACCAGTTTTTAGAGCTGAGCCTCACCACACTCCTCGTCACATCTGCGAGTATATTAGTATTGACTTAGAGATGGGTTATATAAATGATCATCAAGATGTCATGAATGTTATCGAAGAACTCATGACTTATGTTTTACAAAGAATTTCTAAAGAAGCTGCTGAAGAGCTAAACATTTTAGAAAAAGAAATAAGAGTTCCATCTAGACCATTTCCACGCGTGACAATGAAAGAAGCGTATGAAATTCTTGAGCAGCGTGGGTTACACGTGGAAAGAGGAAAGGATTTGGATGCTACAGGCGAAAGGGAACTTGGAAAAGCAATATTAGAAAGGTTCGGACACGAATTTGTGTTCTTAACTGAGTTTCCATGGAGTGTGGCCCAATTTTATCATATGCGTAAAAGCGACGATCCAAACTATACCAACCGAGCGGATTTAATTTATAAAGGTATGGAAATTTGCACACTGGCGCAAAGAGAGCACAGATATGAAATTTTACGTTCGCAAATAAAAGAAAAGGGTCTTAACCCTGAAGATTTCAAGTTCTATTTGGATTTCTTCCGCTTCGGGGTTCCTCCGCACGGTGGAGGGGCGCTTGGTTTGGAAAGAATTGTGATGCAAATGCTTGACCTTAAAAACATAAGAGAAGCAGTGCTTTTGCCGCGCACGCCTGAAAGGCTCACGCCATAAAAATTATCGAGCGTAAGCTTAAATTTGTGTTTACGAGAATAAAGGTAAGGGGCCATAGCTCAATGGCAGAGCGCCCCCTTGGCGTGGGGGAGGCTCCGGGTTCAAGTCCCGGTGGCTCCATTTTAAAAGGCGCTTTTAGTTGTCAAAAAGCGTTTTGGAACTAAAAGATTTGATACCTTGTGAAATTATGGAACGTATTAACAGATTTGTCGTTAAGATAAAACTTGTAGATAGAACAGAAATGGCTCATCTTAGGAATACTGGTCGACTTAATGGTTTAGTAGAACGGGGAAAATATGCGTTGTGTATACCAAAGTCAAAAGGCAAGACGAATTTTCTTTTAATTGGTGTAAAAGTCAATGAGTCGTACGCTTTAATTGACACAAAGATTCAATGTCTAGCTTTTGAACACGCTATAGAAAACAACTTGATACCATGGCTTATTGGATGGAAAATTAAAGAAAAAGAAAAAACCTTTTTGGATAGCAGAATTGACTATGTTCTTGTTAAACAAACAGGCGATTCGGCTTTGCTCGAAATAAAGTCAGCGGTAGATTTTGACGGTTACTATTCCATGTACCCAGATTGTCCAACAGACAGGGGTTTAAAGCATTTGCGCACACTTACATATGCAAGAAAAAAAGGAATGGCTTGTTTCATCGTGTTTATCGCTGCCCATCCACTCGCAAAAGCTTTTAAACCAAATTCGCAAGCGGATCCACGTATAAAAAAGGCGTTGATTCAAGCAAAAAACGCAGGATGTGTGATTCGTTCCATTAAATTTCATCTAGAAAAGAATGGTAAAGTTTTGCTCGACAATCCTAGTCTTGACGTTGTTCTATAAATCCAAACAAATTAAGAGTTTGGTATTTTTAATATTAATTATGTAAGGCTTCTCGTATAAAAACACTTCCAACGGTAAATTGTAGGAAATTACTTAAATAAAGGGGAACTTATTTTATCCAGAACAAAAATGGCAGTGGACATCATTCAAGAAAGCGATCTAACTAAACACGTTATAACAGAGACGAGGAGTATTTGTCCTGAATGCAACTTGATTTTACCAGCTACAGTTTATGAAAAAGATGGCAAAGTGTACATGGAGAAGGTTTGCCCAGAGCACGGCAAAACCGAAGAATTGTACTTCGGTTCTTATGAAATGTATGTCAAATTTAGCAGGTATTTGCACAACGGCAAAGGCACTGAACATCCAAACGTGCGCAAAATCAGTTGCGACTGTCCTAATAACTGCGGTTTGTGTGAAAGTCACTTAAGTCATACGGGGCTTGCTAATATAGTGGTCACCAACAGGTGCGATTTGACATGCTGGTACTGTTTCTTCTACGTGAAAAAAGGAGTCGAAGGAGCTTATGTATATGAACCTACATTAGAAGAAATAAAAGAAATGGCCGAAAATTTGCGGGCAGAAAGACCCGTACCTGGTAACGCGGTCCAAATTACAGGTGGAGAGCCTACTCTAAGGGAAGACCTTCCTGAAATTATTAGAATAATTAAATCAGCGGGAGTTGACCATATACAGCTAAACACTAATGGAATTAACATAGCTTTACACCCAGAGCTTGCAAAGATTTACAGAGAAGCGGGCGTAAACACACTTTACATGAGTTTCGATGGTGTTACACCAAAAACCAATCCGAAAAATCATTGGGAAGCTCCGTACACAATTGAGGCTTGCAGAAAAGCTGGGCTTGGTATAGTTCTAGTTCCAACTGTTATTAAATCCGTAAATGACCATGAGCTTGGAGCGATAATTAGATTTGCACAAAAGAACATGGATATTATAAGGGCTGTTAACTTCCAACCAGTGTCACTTACTGGGAGGATGACAAAAAGTGAAAGAGAAAAGTATAGAATCACCATTCCTGATTGCATCAAGAGAATAGAAGAACAAACCGATGGCGAAATAACGGCAGATTCCTTCTTCCCAGTACCTAGTTGCGCTCCTATTACGCACTTTGTTGAAGCGCTTACAAGAAAACCGCAATACGAGCTTTCAATTCACTTTGCTTGTGGAGCTGGTACATATGTTTTTAAAGACGGGGAAAAACTAGTGCCCATCACAAAATTTGTCGATGTTGAAGGTCTACTCGAATACTTAAAAGAAAAAACAGAGGAGCTTGAAATGGGTGCAAACAAGTATGTAATAGCAGCCAAAGTTTTGGCAAAATTACCTTCATTTATCGATAGAGAAAATCAGCCAGAAGGAATAAACTTTGCAAAATTGCTCTACAACGCCTTGGTGCGTCACAATTATAGCGCTCTTGGAGAATTACACAAAAGAACACTTTTCATAGGACTAATGCACTTCCAAGACAAGTACAACCATGACGAGGAAAGACTTAGAAGATGTGACATACACTACCTTACACCTGATAACAGGATTATACCTTTCTGCGCGTTTAACGTTTTACCAGAGTGGTACAGAGACGCTGTTCAAGCTAAGTTCGGAATACCAGTCGAAGAATGGGAAAAGAAAACTGGGAAAACGCTTGAACAAGGACTTTACAGAGGTACGTTAAGAAGAGGACAAAAGGCTGTAGCGAACTGCGCTGTAGGAGCTCTAACTGGTCAAAAGCAAGATCACAAAGTGGTGGAGTTACAAGTAAAACAATAGCACTCGTTTAAATTTATTATTTTTAAAGCATTTTTTATTGTGTGTTTGATAATCATTTTAAAAGACGTTTGTCATTCAAATGAATTGGCTGTTTGGAAACTCTCAAGGTTATTTAACAATATTTGTCTTGTTTACTTATCGATAGCTTTTCAAACTAAATACGAAGGCGCTTTTAAAATTTTTAATTGCGCAATTAATTACTATGACAATAAGAAGCAGTATGAAGCCATGCTGTTTTTTCTTGTCAGAAATATTATCCGCATGGTCAAAAAAGCGTTAGATCATTTAAGACGCACCATTCAATTTTCAGGGCTTAGGTGAGTCGATATGGAAAAAGCGCTTTCTCAGACAATCATCTTGGCTGTTATGATAACGATGTTTGCTCTTTCTTTGCCTAGCATAATTTATTCTTTTAATGTTTTTTCACAATATTCAAATTATTCAAAAGCAAAAGTAACATTTGATGCAGCTCAAGAAATATACGCTGATGCATTGAGTTTAATTTCAGAAAACGGAAATCAATCTTCCTTTGTTTTGACAAAAGATAGCGGTTCATTTGAGCCAAACTGGGTGTGCGGAAACTTATGGCCAAGCGCTTTCTCTCCATGTAGTCTTGATTCGAATGGCACATCTGCTTGGCGTTCTTTTACACCAAATACACCTGCATGGGATTATGTAATGGAGTTCTACGTTCCAAAAGGAACGGCTTCCTTTCTCCTGAAATTTTCTTGGTGGTTTTACGGGTACGGGTTGTACAATTTAATTTTTGGCGCAGAAGTGGGAAAGGGAAATTTGGTGGGAAAGGGTGATAATGCTTGGACAAATGCCGTTTTTTACGAGTTTTATTATAGTAACGAGCTTTTTGCAGAACCTGTTTCAGATTCAGGACAAGCTAGTGTTGCTTTAACTGGCGATGAAACGTTTGCTTTAGACGCACAAATCCCTCCCTCTGACTGTGCTAATTTCTGCTATTTTTCCTTTGGTATGAGTGTTAAAGTGATAACTTCGCTTGCGAATTTTACAGTGCTTCTTCCAGCGAATTTGCAAGTGCAACTTGTTTCATCAAATTTTAAACTAGGTCCAAAAAATGGACCTGATGCGCAATTCGATTTGTCACGTTTCGGAAATGTCACAGCGACGCTTCAAATAATATATGATTCAAAAGTTATAGCGCAATATACATCAAACTTTTCGAATGGTGAAACGTTGACTTATTATGTCACAAGTCTCTATCCGTATAGCGAGCTACCAAAAATCACTATTTTGTTCAACGTTCCAATCGCTATAACGGGTAAAGCAAACGAAATTAGTGTAGAATATCTTGGAGATAATGTGAGTTTAGCTTTACCCTTTAAAACAATTGTTACAACGGGCACTTCTCAAACTTGGGTGTTGATGCTTTTAGGTTGCCAAAAACAGTGTGAAGTGATTATTTCACCAGCTTGAAATTTCCGTAGATCGTGTCACGCCAATCACAAAACTTTAAATGTGTGCTCGATTTCGAACATTTGCTGTACACAATAAGTCAACAACGGCTGAAATTAGGGTAATAAGCGCAAAAGAAAGTAATCTTGATGCAAAATGGCTAAACATGCGAAAAAAGGCGTTTCACAAAGTTTAGAAGCAATCATTCTTGTTGTCGTGGCCCTTTCGATCGTAGCGGTTTACGCAGGCTGGGCATTCGGTGTTTTTGGAAGGGCTGTAAACACACCGATATTAACAGTTGTGGGCACACCGGTGATTCAAGGCGCTTCTAGTAATAATCCAACACTTTATATAACGATCAAAAACACAGGAGCTGTTACTGCAAACATAACAACAATCTATGTAAATAATCAAGTGTTCACACCGAAAAATGGCTTTGTTTTGATACCAGCAGGCAGTGCTGAAACCTTAGTTCTCCTTTTGAGTAACTTAAGATTAAACGTGGGATCACAGGTGAGCGTGGTTGTGAGCGCGGGTCAAACCTCACTTTCCACAATCGCTATCGTGGAAAGCTGATCAGAAATGTTCATGAAATACACAAAACTACTAAAATTTTTTGATAAAAAGCGCGCAGAAAAAGTGAACTTTGTCGAACCATTTTTGAGAACCACCTTGCCAAAAGGCTTTACTCCTACTAAAGTCACAAAAAAGGTCGGTTTGGCCACAGTGTATGTTGAACCGCCCTTCTATTACGTCGAAGATCCTCCCCTTGACCAAAATACAATTATCGAGTACAAAAGAATAATTGAGGACGAACTAAAGTGGCTTCCAGGTTCACTTTTTGTTTCAAACGAGCAAATAATCGATTCTTTAAAGACGCATGGAATTAATGATCAAGTTCTCCTTTATTACATAGAAAGAGAGTTAATTGGGTATTCGGTTTTGCAACCCTTAATTGACGATGAAGAAGTTGAAGATATAGTTATAGCATCACCAGGTACTAGTGTTTCCGTAAAACACAAGCTTGGAAACCTTCAGACCAATATCGTGTTAGACAAAGAACGTTTGGATGAGCTAGCCGAACGTCTTGCCTCAAAGGCTGAAAAATCCGTGAGCACGTATAATCCTCTGCTTAGCACAAGATTACCCGACGGAAATAGATTGACTCTGAACTACGGTACAGAAGTGAGCCACAAGGGAACTTCTATCGCAATTAGAAAGTTTCCAAAAAGCCCATGGAGTATTACAAAAATCCTTTTAAATGCTTCGGCTACGCCAGACGTGCTCGCTTGGCTATGGCTTTTGATCGAAAACAAAAAGGCGCTTCTTGTTACAGGAACGAGTGGTGTTGGAAAAACTAGCTTAATTAACGCGCTAACGTCTTTTATTCCGAGTAACGCGAGGGTCGTAACGATTGAGGATGCGGGTGAGCTAAAACTTAGCCACAGTCACTGGACTCCTCTAATCGCTAGACCCTCTTACACCCAAAACAGGTATGCCGAAATAACTCTTGATCAACTCGTAAAACACGCGTTGAGAATGTCGGCTGATTATATAATCGTTGGAGAAATTCGAGGAGAAGAAGGAAGAACTTGGGCCCAAAGCGTGTTGACAGGACACGGAGGTATAACTTCTATTCACAGCGAAACACCACAGCTTGCGATTCAAAGGTTGACGTCGCAGCCGATTCTTGTTGAACCGCAAGCTCTTACCGCTTTGCATGGTATAGTGGAGCTAAGAGCGAGTGGCGGTAAAAGGTATATAGCCACCGTTCTTGACCACGAGTTTTTGCCAAAAAAAGGGTCGGTTTTCAAAAAGGTGTACAGCTTTAATCACACTTCGGTTAGCTCAATACGCCAAGAAGAGCTAGTAGACCTTCCCACAGCTAAACAGCTAATTGAACAAGGTATCTATACACGCCAAGAGCTACTTAGTGAAATCAGATGTCGAACTAACTTGCTAGAAACGTTATATGTTGAGGCACACGTGGACTCTGAGCTGCTTAGCCATGAGTTTGTTTCGAAAATTAGCTGGATTTATCAGCAAAAACCTGAGTTAAGACAAAAACCTGAAGAAATTATAAGGAGCATAAGACCTGTGTGCCCTTCTTGTGGCGCGCCGCTTAATCAAGGCGAATGCCCAACATGCTCTGTGATAAACAAGATAGAGGCGAACATTAAATGATCAGCAATAAATTGCTTGAGGAAGCCAACGCAGAACTTTCTCGCGCAAAAATCAAAAGGATTATCAGGAAAAGAGTTTGTTTTTCTCTTGCGATTTCGACAATAATCGGTTTCATTCTTTACAAAATGACACACATTTTCGTTTCAATTTCGATAATACCAGTAGGCGGTTTAATTGGATTCTTTTCTTTGATGTTTGAACTATTACTACAACGTAACAGGCGTGAAACGCTTGTTGAAAAAGAATTGCCCTTTGTGTCTACGGTTCTTGCGATGGGTGCGAACCACGTTCCTCCATTTTCGGTCTTAAAAAATCTAATTGAGTTGCACGCGTTTTCTCAAACTAAGAAAGAGTACTTTACGATTCTTAAAAAAGCGAAAACCGAACACGTGACGCTTTCGCGTGCAGCAGCGCTCATTTCGGAGATTCATCCATCTGCACGTTTTCAGGAATTTTTAAAAAGCATTTCCGCTTCAGAAAGAGGAGTCGGCGATCCTTACTATTCTCTTAGAGATTTGTCAAAAACTGAGCTTTCAACGCTTTCCCATAAAGTGGAACTTTCACAAGAAAAATTTGGCGTTGCGTCATCGCTTATTCTCGTGAGCTTTGCGATTGTTCCCCTGACAATGATGGTATTTTCGTTGATAACTGGAAATACCCAGTTGTTATACCTTACATCTCTACTGTCTTTACCAGCTGCCTTTGGTGCCAATTTGCTGATTGAACAAGCATATCCACTCGGACTTAAGCCAGAACCAAAGAAGCCTTCGCGCTTTCTTTTAACTATTCTAGCGCTTCTCTTGGTTTTGTGTTTCGTTGTGTTTTTTAGCTGGTTAAAGCTTCCGCTCCATCTCGCAATCGGCGTATCGCTTTTGTTGTGCTCCATTCCATTTTCACTGTTCTATTCCAAACATTCAAGTGAACACTCTCAATCGATAAAACTTATGCCATCAATTGCACGAGACTTGGCCGAAGAAGCGAAAAAAGGATATCCACCTTCTCAATCGATTGGAAGACTTACAAAAAAGTATCCCAAAAAAATTCTTATGAACCTCTACAACGTTGAGGATAAACCGTACCTTACTAAAGCCTATGTGGCGCTTCTTAAACAGGCAGAAAAGCTTGGTGCGCAACCAGAACAACTAGATATCGTTGCAGAGACGATGAATGTGATAACTAACGCGCATTCGACGTATAATTCAAAAGCAAATTTGTTTAGAATGATGGTTTACGGTAGCGTAGTTATCTTTACCACTTCGTCAGTAATCGTAATTCGAACGATAAGCGAGCTAGCCAGAAAAATGAGTGCGGGTTTGAGTTTATCGGCCATCGCTCTCTTACACCCCTCGCCCAGCCTTAAAGGCGTGGTTTACGTGGCGGTGGTGGTCAATTCTTATTTGCTTGGCATTCTTGCTGGAAAAGCGGTAAAGGGTTCACTTTTGTTCGGTTTTGTTGATGCAATAATCACAACACTACTCGCTCTGTTTTTACTGAATATAGGTGGATGGCTATAATGGACGATGCCTTCGATGCTCTTGTTGCGACTGCTTTGTTTGCCCTTTTTGCCTCAACTACAGTTAGTCTTGTGATGATTTCGCTAGGAGAGTATCAATCAAGCGTAATTATTTTGAAAGAAGAACAAGTGTACGCCAAACAAATTTTGAATCAGCTTGTGCTAAAACTCGGTAGTAGTGAGGCGCTATGGCTTGTTTTCGCAAACAGAAGTTATGATGTTCAACCTTTGAACTTTGTTTCTGGGACGCTTATCGCTCTGCCGCATTTTAATTTGACTCTTGAACCGAAAACCACCAATCCTGTAGCCTTTTCGACGAGTTTGGCTGACTATTTGGGTAACAAAACTCTTTGGAAAGCCAATTTTACAGTGAATTGGTTCATACAAAAAACGTCTACAGGTTGTGCTTACACCTTTGTTGTGCTTGATAACGGTTCACTACTTGATGTAGAGGTGTGTTACGCTGAATAGCAACGCGCAAGCAAGAACATTTGAGGCGCTGCTTGCGGCTGCAATATTAGCATTTTCGTTAAGCACACCTTTGTATGTTGAATATCAACCAACTCAGCATTCACAAAACGCGCAAGTGTTGCTTAATAACTTGGTATACAGCGGAACCTTGGCTCATTATATTCACCAACCCCAAAATCTTTCAAATTTGGTTAATCAGTATGTTCATGGGCATGCATGGGCTCTTTTGGTTTACCAATACGATAACGGTAAACTTATTCCGTTTTTCAAAATTGAGCGGGGTCAACTCAAAAGCGGCTCTTTTGCACAAGCGATATTTTACGTTTTGTTGCAAAACGGGACGGTGAAAGCATTTTATGCGTACTTCTCGTATTCGTAAAGCACAAGCGATCATTTTTATGGCACTCATAATTGTTTCGCTTATTTATACAACGGTGGCCTTTACATTAACACCCTATTTGGCACAGAGCGAAGCTACACAAGCGGAAGTTTATACAGAATCCCTACTTACTGCATTAGGCATCGCGTCCAAAAATCAGAATGTCACTCTCGCTATTAACACTTTTAACTCACTCATAAAAAACATGTTAGCTCTCAATTCTTCTTTAGTGAGTTTTCTCGAGCTACAAGGTAATCCCAACTTTGTATATTACGGCTATCAAAAAACGCTCGAAGTAGATGGTGTTGTCTATGCGTTAGCAAGCTATCCACCATATTTTGTTAATGCAAGTGTGCAATTATTACTGGTAAACGCAAGCAGGAATACGTATATATTTACTTTAGCGTATCACTTCGTTGTAAATGGCGAAAATGTCCTTCCCTTGATTGGCGTGACCACAAACCCGAATTCTATAGTGATTCTGCAAAATAACAAGATTCTGATTTTTTCAAATTCACAAAACGTGTACCTGACTATTAACATTGCATCGGAGTTGTTGATAAATTGTTATCTAAAAGCTTAGAAGCTCTTCTCGTACTTTCTGTGACGCTAATCCTATCTTTCTCTCTCTTCTTTCAAGCGCCTATTCAAAATGATGTGTGTGGATTAAATCCGCTTTCGGACATTAACTTGGCGATTCAAGCAGCAGTAAGCGTTCCTTTTTCCAATCAAAGCGTAAAAATAGCAATTAGCGGTGTGATCATATTTAAAGGTAATTGGATAGTTTTCATAGGATGTAGCGTTCCATTTGTCAAATTGACAGACCCTAATCACATAATTATTTATTATAATTCAAGTGCGATTGAGTACAAAATTCTCCTTAATAGTTTACACGTATTACTTCCTATAACGTTAAGTATTAGCTATGAGAAAAATATCAAAAAAATTGAAATCACAGCGATTTAAGTTATGATATTATATTAAGACAACGTCCTAAGAGTTTTACACATTTGGTTTCAACGTCATTTATCGCTTATCTGGACAACATCACGTTGGGGGCACCGTGCAAATAAGCGTCTCATGAGCATTACCTTTATTCAGTGTATCACTACATAGCTCTAGAAAATCTACGGTGGTTTAAAGAGTTTTTGGATTTATATTGTTATAGAATGTACTTATTTATTCTGTATTCGAGCTAACCAAAGAAGCTTTAACAGATCCGAGGTTTAGTAAACGTCGTTTTGGAACTCCGCTCTCGAACAACCGCTTTGCGGTACCACCGTTGGTGAAATAACTGGTTCGCCTAGACACTTCCTTTTTAGCCTACGAAGCTGAGTTTTTGTGGTTCTTTTGACGAAAAACTGAACCAGATTGGTCGACTTGTATAAGCGTGAACCACAAACCCAATAGATTGTTCTGTCGCCATACAACAAGCCAGGTTAGTATTATGTGCTCACATGGCTTAGGGTTCAGTCTCTCTTTAGACTACTTCGTCTAATCCTCTATGACTTCAAGACACAAGTAGAGGTTTGAATGAATCTGAGGTGCGAAAGGCGTTGAGGTGTTCTGAGGCCAAGCTTTAAAGAGGTGTGCGGTTGATTACGCGCTCACCAATTTAAAACCACGGTGTGCGCTACAACGCTTATCCAGACATCATTATATAATGTGTTTTAAACACATAACGAATATTAATATGCACAAAAAAGTAGTTATCAGACTCTAATGAATTACACAGCAAACTGGTCGATCCAACATCCATTTGAAAGTTCATTAAGATGGTTAGAAGAGCAGATTAGTCAAAAAAACATTCAAAAAATAAATATGGATGCCCTACTCTTCGCCTTAAAAGCGCTTAGATTAAACGGAAGGGATAAGCCAGAAATGATAAGCACATTATTCAATACTCTTAGAGAAGATCTTAACTTTAAGCTAAAAACGATGATTGATTTGCCACAAAAAGACCCAGAAGCTTATCTAACCCTATTAGAATTAAGCCATGAACATGATATAAAACTTGAAAGCGAACTTTCAAACTCAGTTCTTGATGACGCAAAAAGATTACAGTTACCTGACGGGGCAATTTTGGGAAACCATTTAGCATTCACTTACATTCTTATACATATAGCTCCATCCGAAAACGTTACAAAACTTGCGCTTGAATACGCAAAAAAGGTGTTTGAAGAAAAGGTGTTAAAGACAACTGAAAAAATTAAACCAAAAGAAGTTTTACTTTACACAAAAATACTTGGGACAATCGGTTTTCTTACACATGAACGCGCCTCCATTATGTCCCAAACTCTTGCTAAAAATCAAAAAGCAGATGGAAGTCTAGGCGATATAGAGGATACAATATATACCTTTAGATCTCTTGCCGTTTTGGATAGTGTTGGACACTCTGAGAATATAAAAAGAGCAATCGAGTTCATTAAGTCAAAACTTGATCAGAAAGGTTCTATCGATAAAGACATTAGGCTCACTTCTCTTTTTCTGATAGGCTGGTCAGAGGTTTCTCAAGTTTTGTCGCATCTTAATCAGCTACTTGAGTCTACCGAAGTTATCACCTCTAAAGCCAAATTGCCAGTAAAAGGTATAATTGAGGCATCATTGCGAAAGGCACAAAATCAAATAATTATGATAAACGTAACTTCTAAACGTTTTCTTGAAACAGTTCTTGAACAACTTTCCTTAAAAAATACATTATCACTTGTACTTGTTTATTCATCAAAAACAGCTAAACCTGAAGTTCCACAAAACGAAAGGATCAAAATAAAACAAATTGATGCGCAAGTTATACCCCTTGTTTTAATCGATAAAAGAACGCTACTAATCCTTCCACAAGATCAGGACAGCGTATTTTCTGAAAAGTGCGTTATCCTACTTATAAACAACCAAGAACTTGGTAAGAAACTTTCAATGCTATTTGATTGATAATCAAAATCCTTGATTGCCATTTAACTAAAATAACTTCTCTGTTTATGGTATAAATGTACCACGACATCAAAGGATAATGTAATAATGTCTCGCATTTTTGCGTGTTAAATGTCAGCTTGCGGCCTTTTCAAAAGTGCGACTTATACGGTAAAATATAGCGTAAATCAAAAACTAATCATGCAAGAAAACCAAATATGTTTTGAGATACAATGGTACATCCAAAATTAGTTTTGAGCATGATTGACGTGAGTTTTCTACCGTTTAAGATGAGTGACGTTTAGCGCATTAAAGTTATTACCAATTCTTACGTCTTTAAAAAACACAACCAAACACCGTTAAATTTCCTCAAAAAACTTATTTTAGTAAAAAGCAGAGAAATGGTTAAATATTTATTGTCTATATAACTTTTACGGAATTGTCGACAGAAATTCACACATACAAATCTGCGTCAGAACTTACAAAAGAAATGGACGACGAAATAGCGCGTATCAAATCATTACTCGGTGATTATCTAAGAAGATTAGATGAGGTAAGGGTAAAACTCGAAAAAATGAAAAAGGCCCAAGAAGCTCTGAGCAAATTAACTGGCGGTAAGGTTAGTGGAATTAAAGCCTCACAAGAAACTCAAGTGCTAGACCTTATGGGGTTGCGCGTCGTAGTTAACGCTTCACCTGAAGAGGAGGCTTCCACACTAGAAGAGTCAATAAAAACACTTCAAGATAAATTAAACACTCTACAACGAGTAAGGAAAGCTTTAGAGCCGCTTTCCATGCTAGAGGAGGCAGGCACTTCGATTACAGTGGTTAAGAACGATGGTATTCCAACAAAAATCTTGTTAAGACTTTAACTCTTTTTGATTACTCGAATTTTCCATTGCGATTTCTCCTTGTGAATTCCGATTGCACCCTTTGTTGCCATTGCACCCAAAACAAGCGCGACACGATCTCTTCTAAGCCTGTCAGCATTGTGTCTTGCAAGGTAAGACAACAGTCGTTTAAATGTCACTTCACCAGAAGCTAATAAATAGCTGTAAACGACTTCTTCTATCCTCTCATCAGGATTGTCTGCCACAGATATCAAATAACGAATAGATATATAAACTTATTCATGAAAGTATTTAGTTAAGAAGATCATAAGATTCTAAAGAACAATTCAAGAAATTTTCTGTAGTTCATTTTGTTATTTGTCTAGTGTCAACAAAGACTATTAACTCGTTGATGAAAAATACGCCGGCAAAGATTGATGTTATACTCGATGAGCACATAAGAATTTCACTGTTAAGCATGATTGAAAAGACAAATAAAAGCACAGACATAATAGTAAGTACGATGACTTTTACTCTATAGAAAGACAGTAAAAAGATTATAAAAAACGAAAGGATAAAACCAAGAAATATACTTATAATTTGTAATTCGTGAAAAATGAGCGCTTTGGTCACAATTACAGAAAGTGGAAGCAATAACACTGGCGACAAAATAAACCACAACCCAAAAAATCTTTTCCAATATCCTTTAGTCGTAAAATCCAAAAGGCGTAGTGTGGTAAGCCATTCGCACAACAAAAGAGAAAAAACCAAAAAAGGAGAACCTTTTAGAGCTACTCCTGTTAGTGCAAGCAAATAAGATAAGTATGATATGCTCATAGCTAAACTTGGTATGAAAAAATGCAATGGTCGCATGATTGTATACGACCATTGCATGTTATTTATACTTTATCGTACAAAAAGGCGGTCTATAAAATCCGAATGAACCATGTGGTGACACATTCTTACTCATGTTGATCAAACTATTTCTCAACGCTTTTACCCAGAAAAAGCTCTTTAAATCATAAGGTTAAGCTAAAAACTAATCTAGCTAATGCTATCGTAAAGTGCAAAAGGTAGATAAGCGTTGTGAACACTTTCGGCCTTTTGGTTTTATACGTCAAAACAAGAACTCATTTGTTTTGCAGTTAAAAGGTGTACAGCGGTCGAGCTATATTACAAACAATCTTACTACCATTTGGCAATAATAAAACTTCCAAAAACTGTGTTCACTAAACTTTTTGGTAAATAACCCCTTTTTATATAGTCTTTGGCATCTAAGAGAGACTATGTTCGGAAAAATGCTTCGTGCTAGGATTACACGCTCACGAGCGCGTTGTCTGGACGCTATATCTAAAGGACCAACGAGGACATTCTACAAACTTTAACCTAAAGCGTGTTTTCACATGTGTGTTTATATTCTTTAAATAGAGCAGTTTTTGCATAAAGTGTTATCTAAAGACAAAATAGCTCTTTAGTATAAAGTAAAAAGACTCAAATAGTTATCTAGACTAGTACAAAGGATATTAAGTAAAGATTGTGCATACATCAAAGAGCGAGCATTCAGAAGACTTATAAACAAAAGTATGAGAGTATTAGCGTCTAAAAGTCAAGGAGGAAAGCCTATTTGTTATCCAAAAGAGATCTAGTAGGAGAAAGTAGTAATCACTCAAGAACTGAAAGATTGTGGGCGTATGTAGGGGATGTGATAAAGGCAATAGAATCACACCGATTTATCCTCGGACTCATGGATGGAAGTCTTCCTATGGATAGTTTTAAGTTCTACATAGTTCAAGATGCCTTGTATTTGAAAGACTTTGCCAAGGCAATTTTACTAATTTCCTCTAAGGCTAGGAGTGAAGAGGAGAGAGACGCTTTCCTAAGTCATGTAATAAACATATCTAAAGTGGAGGACAAGCTCCACACTTTCTTCCTAAAGAGGTGGGGAATTAGACTTGAAGAACAGGAGATGAGTCCTGTTAATAAAGCTTATACTACTTTCTTGTTGAGCGTTGCGTATTCAGGTAGCTACCCAGAGGCACTATCAACTATTCTTCCTTGTTACTGGGTTTACATGCATATAGGGAAACTACTATATAAGAAGGGATCCCCTGTGGAAGAGTATAATAGGTGGATATCCACTTATGGAGGAAAGGAATACGAAAAGGGAGTAAAGTGGTTGATTGGTCTCGTTGATAATATAGAGGCGTCAAGACTGGAGGAGACAAAGATAACGGAGAACTTTCGCTTAGCTACTATCTACGAATATCTTTTCTGGGACTCGGCCTTCAGGAGAGAGACCTTCCCGTTTAGAGTAAAGATTTGAATTCTTCATAACCATTTATTTGACTTTCCAGTTTATCATTATGTTACTTGGTATTTGTAAATATGATTCGAAATATTTCAGCAATTCTGAATGAACAAACCGACGCAAGAGACTTAATGTATAGCGACCATAAATTGGTACTATCCAGATGAGCGCGTGTATTATAACTTCTTGTTACCATGCACCAAACTCAGTGAATACCGTTGGGTCACTTATATACCCTCACCCTCCGAAGGAAACGCATTTTTGTGGTCTTTAAGAGACACCGAATGAGACGAGTTGTCTACAGTGCTCACTACAACCCACCTAAGGATATCTACAGTCGTTCTTTCACAACCGTTGTGGAGTGTTCACGTAGCTTTGCATCGAAATTCAACCTACGCTTAACAAAATTCACTCTTTATTTCGAAAGAGCTCGAAGTTAATGTTCAAAAAGCGCTGAGCAAAACGCTGACCTTGAACCAAAAGTTTTATCACATACGATTAAATTTTTGAAGGAGAAGCGGTAGTATCATAGTTTTTTGATTGACCATGTCCAGCATGTTTAAAATTCTACACTATTTCATAAATTCACCAAAAATCGTAATGTTTACCATTACAAGTTGTTTAGTCGAATTTATGAAATAGTGTAGGAACGCGTTATCCAATCAAAGCTCTAAAAAGGCTCAGGGCACAAAATCTGGGGAGCAACTCGAAAAATTGCGCCGATTGATGAACATGCCAAGAGGTTCACGACGCCTCCCAGCCATTTATGAGGTAGGCTGTGACCATATTGTGTCGTTTAGACAGCCTTACAAAACAAATCCCACCTTAGGCATTTTATCAAGGGTTCTTTTGGTTAATCATTGTGTTTACTTGACAGTTTTGCTCTCCAAAGACTTTCAATCTTAAGAAACGTCAAAATGTTTTAACGTGATTGGATTTTTGGATTTCTAGAACAAAATCAGACTTGACCAGCAGAACATTTGAATCAGAGTAAGTTAAAGCCCATTTTTACAATAACAATTTATTGAGTTGTCTCTAAAGAACAATTTCAAGTCTGATTGTTTAAAGATTTTAAATCGAACCTTAATTCCGCTACGGCAACCCCAACCTCCTTCATGAATTCTCCATATTCTTCTTCTGTAAGATCAGCGCTCAAAACGCCTAAAAGGTATGTAGCTACGGTAAAAAGATCATCTGCATCTGCATTCATGTTTTCTAAAACTTTACTTACAGAAAGTAATAATCTCGTGGTCTTGTCTTCAGAAGATTCTTCTTTACTCATTGTAAAAGGCCATACAATTTACTATGAACTCTATAATAAGCTCTTACTTTTAGAATTTGAGTTCTCTTACAATTTCAATTTGCTTTGGTATTTTCTCTGGTGTAAGTTTTGTTTTGCAATAGTTTACAAGTTCTTGGACGCTAACTTTTTCGCCAGGCTTGATGACAACATTTGCCTTTAATTGTTTTTCACGTTGTAAAATGGTAACCGAACATTCTTTTACGGCTGGATGAGAGTTAAGTACTTTTTCTATTTCGTGAGCCCAAATTCTTTTTCCATTTACAACAATTGATTCTTCAAGGCTTCCCAAAAGATAAAAGTAACCCTCTTGGTCAAAATATACGCCTATAGTTGTTATAAGCCAACCTTCACTGTTAAACGGTTGATTTCCCGGCTGGTTGAAGTAACCAGCCATTACTTGAGGACCTTTAACCGCCAAGATTCCTTCTTTGTTAGCATCAAGTGGTCTAAAGCTATCTGGGTCTAAAACAGCGACTTCTGTATCAGGTAAGGGCAAACCTATCGAGCCTGTTTTTTGAGCTTTGGGAGAATTAGCATGAGTAAAAGCACAGGCTTCTATTAAACCATAACATTCTATTATTTTGACCGTACTTCCTGAGCTTTCTTTTAATGTGTTTTCAAAATTTGTTTTAATGGTAGGTGGAACTTCGCCAGTTATGCACACACAAGTCTTTAAACTGCTAAGATTTCGTTTCTTTGTTTCTTCATTTAAAGCAAGTAAGTCAAGCATCTTTGGGGTCACAGGTAAAAAGCTTACAGAATCCTTTTCGATTGTTTTCGCCACTTCTTGCGCTAGGAACAAAGGAAGAACACTCAATTGTGCTCCAGAAACTAAGGATGCTAGCAATGTGGGAATCAGTCCTCTTGTGCTCGTAAATGGGATTGTAGCTAAAATTACTTCAGATTGTGTTAAAGCAAACCAGCTTGAAAATTGTGTTGCATTACCAATAAGGTTTTTGTGTGTGAGCACAACGCCTTTATTATCCGATTTGTACTGGATGAGTGCGATATCTGATTCGCTAGACTCTACGTTTTTTTCCTCATTTGGTGCTTCAAACACAAGTTTCGACCAACTTAAGGTTTCTTTTCTCCTATTTGATTTAATTTTAAAGGTTGAACCACTTAATACTTGCTGGATTGGCGGCAAAATTTCAAACAGGCTTGTAGTTATAACGTGTGCAACACTTTCTTTTCCTATTTTTGAAATAGCCGCTTCAAAGGCTGAATACAAGTCTTTTTCTTCTGTCAAATCACTACATAAAATAGCAATGTAAGGTTCAGTTTCCTTTATTGCTTTTTCAAAAGCATCAGCGGTGCCTAAAAAATCTATACAAACTGGAATGCCCCCGGCTTTTAAAATCCCAAATAAAGAAATTGCGAATTGCGGTGAATTTGGCATGGAAAGAAGCACACGCTCTCCTTTTTTGAGTCTAAGTTCATTAAGTGAAGTAGCAAAACTTGTAGACAGTCTTTCCAAGTCTAACAAATCCACCGTGAGCCCCAGGAAATTCAGCATCTTTGTTTTAGGATTCTGTAAGAGCTTATGTTCTAAAAGAGCTTGTATCGTAGCACTGGGATAAGATAAAGTGTGTTTCACACCTTCTGGATAGAAGTTTTGCCAGGTTTTTATGGTACTTTCTGTCATCTTATAAAGTTGTGTTTTATACTTAAAAAGGTTTTTGGCAAATCATAAATACTATCTATATCACGACTTAATGTGTAAATGCATATCAAGGATATAGAATCATGGTTTGTTATCGCTTACTAAACCATTGTATCACTTTGTTTACGGCGTTTTTACCTGGTATTCCAGTAACACCACCACCAGGATGTGAACCAGAACCGCACAGAAAAACTCCTTTAATTGGCGTGGTGTAATTGTTGCACTCCGGTAAAGGTCTAAAAACGAAAAGTTGATCTGGTGTCATATCAAGGTGAAAGATGTTTCCTCCCCAAATGCCAAATCTACGTTCTATATCAAGTGCAGTAAGTAATTGATACTTGATTGGCTTAAAGTTCGGCGCGTATTCTCTTAAGGTATCCAAAATAAGCGTGGCGTACTCTTCTTTGAAATTGTCTAGTTTCTTATCGTAGGGAAGATACTGTCCAAAAATTGAAAAGGAATACTTTCCTTGTGGTGCAACAGTAGGATCTACTGACGATTGAATGTTAACTTCAAACCATGGTTTTTTGGAATAACCGTAAACCAAAGCGTCGCGATAAGCTTGTTCCGCATAGTCAACACTAGGTAAAATCACTTCTGAAGCGATGTGCTCAGGTTGTAGCGATTTTCCATTTCCAAAATCAGGAAGTTCTTCCAAATACCCAACCATTTTAAAGGAAACCCCAGTCGATTTGAGCGAGTTCACCCTTTTTTTGAAGTCAGATTCAAGCTCCGCATTTCTGAGTAGTTTAAGAAAAGTTGTCTTGGGATCTGCATTAGAAACCACAGCTTTTGATTGAATTGTTTTGCCATCTTTCAACTTTATTCCTTCAACCTTTCCATTTTTTACTAAAATTTCGTCGACTTCAGTCCCTGTGTAGATCAACACACCGTAATGCTCAGCGGCTTTTTTCATAGCCTGCGTTACTCCACCCATCCCTCCTTCGACGTATCCCCAAGCACCTTGAACGCCATTTACAGAACCAAGGACGTGATGCGCTAGGACGTACGCAGTTCCTGGAGTTGAAGGTGCGGCGAACGTTCCGACAACGGAATCCAAACACAGACCGGCCTTAACCTCTTCCGATTCAAAATATGAGTCTAACATCGATTTTGCATCCCTTGCAAAAACTTGAAGAGAATTCAGCAAATTTATTTCATCGATTTCTAACGAGTCTAAATTGGTTAGCAATTCTTTTGTGTCTTTTAATGTAGGGGGCGGGTTTAGCATAAACGGCTCAACTAATGAAGCAAAAGAGCTCCAAAAACTTTGCCAGCGCTCGTAGCCGTCCGCGTCTTTTTTGGAAAACTTTTCTATTTCTTTTTTCGTCTTTTTTGTATCACACCAAAGATAGAGTTTTTTACCGTTTGGAAAGGGTAAAAACATCCCAGGATCTTTTATATAAACCTTAAGTCCAAACCTTCTTAATTCGAGTTCTTGAATTATTTCTTCGCGTAAAAGACTAAGCACGTATGCTCCCATTGAAACCTTTATTCCTGGCCAAGGTTCCTCTGTGACACAAGCTCCGCCAACGATTTCTCTTCGTTCAAATAGTGCGACCTTTAAACCCGCTTTTGCCAAGTATGAAGCGCAAACTAAGCCATTGTGTCCTCCTCCAATTACTATTACATCGAACATACAATTTAACTGCTGAACTTAAAAATAAATTTTTTTCATTAGTTATTTGCCATAATCAGAATATTGTGTATTATTAATACTAGCACATAAGCAAATTATAAAAATGATTATAAGACTTAAAGCGGTGGGATCCACGATTTTGATTTGGCGATACACTGTGTAACCCACTACTTTGTTTTCAACTAAGAATTTAAACTTGTGAGTAACAAGAAGAGATTTAAGCTCAAGGTTTTGGCGGTTTCAACGCTTTTTTAGCCTAAGAGCTCCAGCCTCTGTTCTTTGAACTCGAGTTTCGAAGCAAAGGAGTCGACGAAGAAGGTTGAGAAGAATTTTATCAAAAATCCACTTGTTTTAGACAAAATAAATTGTGTTTGTGCCTCTTTATGAGCCTAAATAACACTTTATTCAAACATCTTATAAAATCAAAAAGATATTGTCTAAGATTACTCTGAAAGTTTGGTTTATGGTAGTTGTTATATGACTTCCAAAACTCGTCTTTAAAGAGTGAAGATTTCCGACGAAACGGAGTTTTCGTGAAACCTTGCGAGTTAGCTCACCAACATACACCATGGTAAGCCCTATACTTACGTATCGTAGAACCTATGGTCGAAAAAGAGAGTTTTAGCAAGATAACCACAAAAAGTGCGGTCGCCGGGATTTGAACCCGGGATCAGCAGCTTGGAGGGCTGCTGTCCTAGACCAGACTAGACGACGACCGCTTAAGAATGATTTAATTAAAGGATTTATAAATTTTCCAAATTGCACACTCCAAAATTTTTGGACGTCTCTTTATTGTTTGTCATAAAAGATCAATTGGATAACTTTACTTATATATAACTATACTTCGAATTACAAGCTAATTATAATCTGAGTTCGTAAAGACTATTTGCTTAGTGTCCTTCTAAAACAAATCGATAATGTTATAATATACTATATCATTAAACTAAATGGTCTATATATGGAAAAACTGACAACTTCTGAAATATCAACGAAGTTAAGGGTTCCTATTTCGGCTTCGCCACTACCGCCTCTAATTGAAGAAGTGATAAGATATCCGCTTCTGGAACCATTTGTTTATGTAGTCATAGCGCGCGATGTCACAACGGGTGGGTATATGTACCTTGTAGACGAACTCAGATTAAATGAAGAAGAAATAGGAATATACAACACTCTTATGGACACGTTACAATTTGAGCTTAAAGTTCCAAGAAGCGAAGTAGACCCTAAGGCGTATTTTGAAACGAGCGCAAAGGGGATAATCGACAAATACAGGATAAGTATGGGCAGAATGAAAAATGTGGCTTGGTCCAAAATCCTTTACTATGTAGAAAGGGACATGGTTGGTTTTGGTCCTTTAGACCCTTTAATGCGCGATCCAGCTATAGAAGACATTAGTGTAAACGGTGTGGGCAAACCTGTTTACGTATTCCACTCAAAATTTGAAAGTATGCCCACAAACATAGTGTTTGAAAGAGAACAGGATCTTAACGATCTAATAGTAAGGCTTGTGCACATCTCAGGAAAGCACATTAGCACCGCTTTCCCGCTTGTCGACGCCACACTACCGGGCAGGCACAGGCTTATGGCCACTTACATGAAAGAAGTCACACCGTCTGGTAGCACCCTTACGATTAGGAAATTCAGATCAGATCCTGTAACCATCGTGGACATGTTGAATTACGGAACGCTCAATTCTGAAATCGCCGCGTATCTATGGTTGATGATGGAAAACAGGTTAAGCGCAATAGTTGTAGGTGCAACAGCGGCTGGTAAGACGACTCTTTTAAACGCATTAGTGAGCATGATAAGACCTGGTTCAAAAATTGTGACTATAGAAGAAGTGCAAGAGTTAAACTTGGCGGTTGAAAACTGGGTCCCTATGATTTCGCGTCCAAGCTATGGCCTTTCTACTGAAAAAATAGGCGAAGTGTCACTTTTTGACTTGGTAAAAGCCTCGTTAAGAATGCGACCAGACGTGCTTGTCGTGGGTGAGGTTAGAGGTGAGGAAGCGTATGTACTATTTCAGGCAATATCAACGGGTCACGGAGGTCTTTGCACAATTCACGCAGAAGATGTGCGCTCAGCCTTAAAAAGGTTGACCTCTAAACCGATGGACGTTGCCCCCTCTTACATTCCATTTTTGGATTTGGCGGTAGTAGTAAGAAGAGTGGTTTTGCCTGGTGGTGATAAACTACGGTTTGGTCGTAGAATAATTTCAGTGGACGAAATAATTGATGTTGATAATCAAGTCAAAGTGTTTGAATGGAACGCTGCAAAGGACGTTTTTGAATCGCATCTAGAAGAAAGCGTAAAACTAAAGAAAATAGCCGAATTTAAGGGTGTAACTGTAAAGGATCTACTTCAAGAAATAGAAAGAAGAAAAGTTGTGCTCAACTGGTTAAGACAGATGAATATAAGACATTACACAGACCTTCAGAAAGTCTTTGTAGACTACTATTACAAACCTGTTGAAATGTATCAAAGGGCTATAGAAAGGGTTACAAAAACTTAGTGAGTCTGGATGCTTTCGAATAGACTTATTGAAATAGGTAGCAGGCCAGATGGCACCCCCATAACACTTCCTTTTTCAGAGATAAATTCTGGCGAACCGAAAGTGTTTATTGCTGTCAATTCGTCTAAAAATGGAATTTCAGCAAACTTATGCGTTTGGCTTCTTCTTGAAAAATTAAGCAAAATGGAGATGAAGGGTTCTATAAAGGTTCTTCATACAGTTTGTCCAGAATTTCATTTTAATCAGTCAGTAGTTTTAATGGAAAGACTTTATCGAAAAATTGCAAAAAGAATCTCAGAAATAGCTGATGATTGTGAGGTTCTGATCCAGCTTTGCTGTGAACAAAATTCGATACCTTTTATTCTTTTGCCACAAAGTCGCGCAAACACAAAACGCCAACTTTTGCATATAGTTGATTCGATAGGTTTGGGCGTTGTTGACACTTGTACGTCCCAAGATACACAAAAAGATGTTTTTGTAGACTATGCTTTAACAAATAAAAAAATGTGTTTCGACTTAAAATTAAGTGGTGGATCAGAATGGACAAGCGTAATGAGTGGTTTCGCCACACTAAATAATGTGTTAGTTGAACTTGGAATTATCGATTCAAGATTTAAGGAAATCCTACCAACGACAAAAAGGTTTGATCAATTTTCTTGTTTAAAAAAGGTGAATTCTGAATTTTCTGGTCTGCTTGAATTAAGAGTTAGGGTAGGCGATAGGATTGTTCCTAATCAAACGCTAGCAGTGATTCACAACTACTTCGGAAACAATATAGGAACTGTAAAGTCGTCAGAAGACGCGCTTGTTCTTTCAACAACGTCGAGTGGTATAATTTTACATGACGATAAGATATTTGAATTAGCCGTAAGCCACACTAGTATTACTTAATTCTTTGACGGAAATATATTTATGTATCTTTGACATGAGTGGTATATAATGGTATTAGGCTTAAAAAGAAAACCTAAGCAAGAAAAACAAGAGACTCAAACCGAAGACGTTGTGAAACCCACTTTTGGTGAGAGCGTAGCGGTTTTGGCTTATCGCTATTTTGGAAAATTCGCAAAGTCTTTACACAAAGGCATGCCAGAAATTGCGACTGACATTTTAAAGAGCGGAATGAACTACTCTCCTGAAGTTTATCTTTCACTTGTTCTTATGATTGCAGTTTTGACAATACCTATCGCCGCTTTGCTTTTAGTTGCGGCGATTGTGTTTAAACTTTTGCCTTTGGCCATCTTTTCCGTTTTGCCAGCGTTAGTTTTTGGAATGGGCTTAAGCTATCCTCGCTTAATGGCAAGTAGCAGAGCATCATCATTGGACGAAGAACTTCCATTTATGATCGGTTACGTCACGGTGCTTGCTAGTGGTGGCGTATCTCCCATAATGACTCTTAAGAGATTAAGCAAAGTTGACCTTTACCCGAAGTCCGCGATGGAAGCAAGAAGAATCCTTATGCAAATAGACGTGTTCTCAAATGATCCAATTAGCGCGCTTGAATTCGCATCCCGTTATAACCCAAACAGGGTTTTTGCGGACTTTTTTGGCGGATACACGAGTGTTCTAAAGACTGGCGGTGATGTCATCGATTACATGCAAAACAAACTCAGAGACGTTTTCGCGTATAGGGCACTCAAAGTAAAGAGCGCTGCGGATACTATAGGCACCTTTGCCGAATCATACATTTCGATTGCGGTGATTCTTGGAATTGGTCTTTTTGTTCTTTTCGCTGTTCAAGCTATTTTGGGCTCAGCAAGCGGTGCTGGAGGGGGTTCGGCAGGAATTCAAAGAATAATTCTCCTTACAACTGTGTTTAACCCACTAGTTTCCGCGCTGTTTATATACATAACACACAGCATTCAGCCTAAGGAGCCCACAAGGAACTTACGTCCCTACTACTTTTTTGCTGGAGGTTTGGCATTGATACCAGTAGCACTATTTTTACCTTTGCACATTTCTTTCGTTTACAAACTCGCTGCAGGACTTACCGCTTCTACACTACCCGCTTCGGTGGTAAGCATAAGAGAAGCGCGTAGAAAAAGCTCGGTGGAAAGAATGATTCCTAGCTTTGTCAGAGACATAGCAGAAGTCAGAAAAACTGGGCTTGCACCAGAAAAGTGTATTGAACAAGTTTCTACAAGAAATTATGGGGGACTATCACCTATTGTCCAATCAATGGCTTCTCAACTAAGTTGGGGAGTGCCTTTAAGACAAGTGCTTTCGACCGTAAGGACAAAAACAAAGAGTTGGCTCACACAAACCGTTCTTTTCCTACTTTCTGAAGTGGTGGAAGTTGGCGGTGGTACACCAGAAATGTTGGGCAATTTAGCCGATTTTGTCGAAAAAATAAGTCAAATTGAAAGAGAAAAAAGAAGTCAACTAAGACCTTATGTTTTCATACCGTATTTTGGAGCTGTTATGATCGTTATAACCACTGTGCTTATGGTTTACTTTTTGACTTCACCAATTGTGACAGGCGGCGGCTTTAACCCTTTTGCCTCGAATTTGGGCAATCCCGCGTCTATTACTGTACCAATGCTTGCAGGCGCGGTTTTCACGAGCTGGATAATGGGGTTTGTTTCAGGAAAGATGGGCGAAGGAAGTGTGGAAGCTGGTTTTAAACACGCGGCAATACTTGCTGCAGTAAGTGGAATCGTTATGTTTCTTGCAACGGTTTTCTTCCATATACCAGGGGTATAGCGTTCGGGGTAGAAAACCATCACTTTAGATCGTTGGGTTAAAACGACTTGCACTTTTTGTCTTATCGCAAGCGGAAAAATGCAAGCGTATGAGGTCTTTAGGGACAACGTGTCTATGGCGTTTTTGGATAGCAAACCCCTTTTTTATGGGCATACTTTGCTTATACCCTTAGCGCACTATGAAACGTTGTGTGATTTACCTAATGAGCTTGTTCAACCCATTTTCGCCAACGCTAAGAAGCTCGCATTGGCTGTAAAAGTTGCGATGAGTTCTGATGGTATTTTGGTGTTGATAAACAACAAAGTGAGTCAAAGCGTTCCGCACTTACACATACACATAATTCCACGAAGGTTCAAAGACGGATTAAGAGGTTTTCTCTGGCCTAGAAAAGAATATAAAACAAGAGATGAGGTGTTGTCGGTACAAAAAGCTATCCGGGAGGCGTTTGAGAAATTGGGTTTGTGGTAGCAGGCGCCGTGGATGTTTGTTCCTTTTGAGGACTAAATTTTATAAGCTCTTTTTCCAGCGCACTAATTTTGCTTTCGAGCTCGGTAAGTTTTGCCCCCACATTCTCCACGCTACTACGCACTCGTTGCAATTCCTCTGAAAAACTCTGAAGCTCTGTTTTTCTTGCATTTAGCTCCTTGTTTTCTGGAGGAATTCTTTTGGAAAGAAAGTCGAGTAAAGGCAGGCGAATTTGAAGTAAATCCCTTGTTTCTTCAATAACTCTCTTTCGAAGATCATCGTACTTTTGCCTTTCTTTTTTTAATTCTTCCGAGTACTTTTTTATGAGTTCTAGAAATGCTGGCAATAATGTTTGTAACACCTCGCTAGAAAGCTTACCAGCCTTGACTTGATTAAGTATATCATAAATCAAATCAGGATTAAGTTTTTCTAGTATATCGGTTATGCGTTTATCTATCGATTCTTTCTCGCTATCTAAGCTTTTAGGCAAGCTTGTGTCCACTTTAAGAGTTTCGATAAGCACACTATAGGTGTCTTCTCGTCCGCTTACGCGTGAAAGTATTCTACGTATGGACACACTTATTATAAAGAACAAACAAATATGAACCTTTTCGTAGGCATCACCAATTCGTTTATATTTGTTTTAGTACTACTTTTACACGAAGAAAAATGAATCGAAAAATGGAAGAATACACTAGACAAAAACTATGGCGTGACAAGCAAGAAAGTTGGAAGGAAGTGCTACCTGGTGTAAAAAGGAGAATTTTGGCGCATTCTTTAAGCGGGATGGCAGTGCTTTACAGAATAGCCCCAAACACAGTTTTTCCGTTGCACTCTCATCCACACGCCCAATACGGATTTGTTCTAGAAGGCGAAGGTGTGTTTAAGGTAGGAAATTCCATATGGAAATTAGCAAAGGGCGATTCTTACTTTATACCACCCGGCGTGCCACATGAATTGACCACTAAAGGTGACAAAGAAAGCGTTATAATAGATTTCTTTACTCCTGAACGAGAGGACATGCTGAACGAAGCGCTACAGGCCGACGAGTATTAAAATTCTAAGAAGAATTTTTTAATTTTGTCCATAGCCTCAATTATAGTTTCTTCAGAAGATGCATAGGAAAGCCTTAAATGGCCTTCGCCTGCGCTACCAAAACTACTACCAGGAAGTGTTGCCACACCAGCTTTCTCAAGGATTTTGTGGGCAAGCTCAAAAGATTTTATACGCGTTTTGTAACGTGGAAAAACATAAAAAGCCCCATCTGGCATCGTCGCCGAGAATTGTCGTATTTCTTCTATTTTTTCCATCATAAGCTTTCTTCTTTTTCTTAGTTCGTCTCTGAAAATCTGAATGAATTTGTCCCCATGGTCGAGGGCATAAGCCGAAGCATGCTGTATAAAAGGTGGAAAGCAAGTCAAAGTGTTTTCAAGGAGCTTGTTTACGAGATTGATTATTCTTTCGTTTGCGATTATATAACCCGCCCTCCAACCAGTCATTGCATAGCTCTTTGACAAACTGAATAAAGAAATCACGAACATTGGCTCTTTTTCAAGAGAACCAATGGAAAAATGCTGGGTGTCATACACCAAATCTTCATAAGCTTCGTCGCTAATTATGTAAATTCCGTTTTCACTACAAATCTCGTATAGTTGCTCAAGCTCTCTTTTTGTGTACACTTTTCCTGTGGGATTTGACGGGGAATTGACGACTATCGCTTTGGTGCGTTGTGTAATTTTGGATTTGATTTCGTCCAAATCGAGCGAAAAATCTTCTTTAAGGTTGTAATACACAGGAGTCGCCCCAGAAAGAATCGCTGGTTCAGAATAAAAATACCCGGGATTAGGCAAAAGAATTTCGTAATGCGCCTGATGAACCGCCATCATGGCGGCATAAACCGCAAGTTTAGTGGTTATAAAAATCGTGTTTTTGATTTCGGCGTTGATTCCGTTTTTGCGTTTTACCTTTCTTACAATGGCTTCTCTCACTTCAAACGTACCATATGAAGACGTGTAGTGAACGTCACCAGATAACATTGCACGATACGCTTCTTCTACTATTTCTTTTGGCGTGTTAAAGGAAGGTTCCCCTATGGCGAGCGAGAGCACCCTTTCGCCTTTTGCTTGTTTGTTCAAAACCAAATTCACAAGTTCAAGGGTTGGCGAGCCTTCAATTTTGTCTAAAAACATGATTTATGAATACTGGTACATGGGTATATTTTTATTGATTTGGTATAGTGACTAGATTTTGCCTTTGTTCCCATGCAAAAGCGAATTAACAGGCTTAGATTTGATGTATATAATGTCACGCGAGCTTGGAAGCTTTATTCCTGAGAGTTTGCTTCAGATTTTGGGATCAACATCGACTCGCAAACCTTTGGTAATTGAATTGTTGTTGGTAGATATGAACGGTTATCCTCACGTTTGCTTGCTATCACCCTATCAAATTGTGGCTTTAAACACAAAAGATGTGTATTTTTGTGTGTATAAAGGTAGCAAAACCGAGAAAAGTTTGGTTTTTCATAGTAGGTACGCTAAGAGGCCTAGAGTCAAATGTGCTTTCGTCGTTTTTGAGAATGGGGGAGCTTATTATATAAAAGGAGAAGCAAAGCCTTTGCATAGAGTGGTTGATGTTAAAAAATTTCCTTCAAGCTCGGTGTTCTATTTTAAGACAAAAAAAGTGTTGTTTGATTTTTCCGACAAATCTCCAATTGTAAGAATACCTGTGTTCGATGAAAAGCTGGTCAAAAAAGTTTACAAAAAAGTTTACGAATCGTTGCTTTTTATAGCTAACAACCTTAAAAAACGATAACACGCAACGACTCAAATAACTCGATGCCCCCGGTGGGATTCGAACCCACGACAACCCGGTCTTCAGCCGGGTGCTCTCCCACTGAGCTACAGGGGCAGTACAAACTATTAGAAGGCTATCTGTTTGCTATTTATTAAATGAACGCTCTGCTAAATATTTTTTGCGACCAACACATTTTGAAGTGGTTTGCGCACAAACGAGGCATTTTAAACATGATGTTTTAGCGCTTAAAATCGCTTAACGCTTATTTTTGTGCGTCTAAAATTTCAAAACCAAAAATCGTGTGTCTGAAATTTGCTTAGAAAAGTATATATTGGCTTAAATAGAAAAAATAAAGGGCTCGTCGTCTAGTCTGGTTAGGACGCCACCCTCACACGGTGGAGGTCCCCGGTTCAAATCCGGGCGAGCCCACTTTGTAAAATCCAAATCACGTCAAAATCGCTTAATCAAATTTGTTTTGGAAATCGCACGCATTTGATTTGTTTTTAGAAAAGGGTAACGCTTGAAAATTGCGCTAAACTAGCTTTTACTTTGAAACTGCCTCCAACCGCGCGCTTTGATGACACGCGTCTTTTTTCCTTTCAACAAAATTTTACCACTTCCTTCTTTGACTCTACCTATTATTATTCTATCTCTACCTATCTTATTAAGAGCCCTTTTGAGCCTCTTATCGTCTTTTTCGTCATACGTAAAAACCAACGCGTATTCTTCGCCCCCGTATAAAACCAAATTCTCAACGAGCTTTTTGTCAAGAGTGTAGAGCAAAGGGTGCGTGGGCAATCGTTCTATTACCGCATCAAGTTGAGAACCAATGAGGTTTTTTATTGATATTGCGAGGCTGTCGCTAGAATCTGTACACGAATGAATAAAGCCAAGTTTTCCTAACACAACGCCGTAATCAACTTCTGGAAGAGGTCTTAAAAAATCGTGTAGGCTTCTTTTTTGAAGTTTTTCGTTTGTGATATCAATTTCTTTCAGTAATATTTTTAGTCCTAATGGCTCTAATCCAAATTCGCGTGACACGGCTATTAAGTCACCAGGTTTTGAGCCAGTCCTTCCGTAGTACTTTCCGCTAATTTCCCCTAATAAATTCACAGAAACACTTATCAAGGGATTTTCGCTCAAGTCTCCGCCGACCAAAACTGCCCCTATGTGTGAAAGAGCTTGCTTTATCCCATAAAAAAGTGATTTTAATTCTTTAAATAGTAGTGTACGTGGCGCACAAACCGAAATGGTCGAATACAAGGGTTTTGCGCCAACCGTTGCAAGATCACTCGCGCAAGCACAAACGGCCTTCCATCCCAAATCTTCTAACGACACACCATTTAGCATCTTTGTCACCACTAGAGTGTCCGTTTTGAACGCGTATTTTCCCTTTAGTCGTATCACTGCCGCGTCGTGTCCATTTCCTAGCAAAACGTTTGAGCCATGTGATGGTATGTTCTTTATCAACCACTGCACTATTTTTTCTTCCCCAATCTTTTCGAGCGTTTGCATGCGTTAAGCAATGGCTTTTCTAAAATTAAGTTTTTGAAAAGTAAAAACTTTTTGGGTCTACCAAAAATTTCGCTTACTTCATTTTAGCCAATTTTTTTAAGAGTAGAAATCTTTTTATGGAAAGTACGTTTAGGTTTTATAATGCCCAAAAAGAGTTTAGAGGAGCAAAGCTACTTTAATCCGCAGTTCAGAAGAAAGTTTGTCGACAAATTTGTCGCTCTATACCTTAATAACTCAATAAAAGTGAAGATTGGCGTATGGGACAACGTTCAAAAGGAGTTTTCAAGTTGGAAAGTTGACGAAAGATTCGCAAATCTTCATTCTTTGGTTTACCAATACGCAGACGTCAATCCCGTTCCTGAAAGCGTGAAAAAAGAAGTGGAACAGCAACTTTATTCTCTTATCATGATATTAAAGCATGAAGGAAGAATTTTGAATGGTGAATTATTGGAGCTTGACCCAATCCGAGACCAAGTTTTGGAAGACACTCGAAAAAAGGTGGAGCGCATCGAAAAATCATTGGACGAACTAAAGACCACTTTGGATGAGTTGCTCAAACAAAATGACGCCAATAAAAAGCTCGTAAATAAGATGCAAAGAAGCTTTAGCTTGCTCGAGCAAAGAGTTGATGAATTAGAACAAAAAAGAAAAGCAAGAAAAAAATGATAATTCTAAATTGCTTCTACTATTTCCATGGTAAGCTTTGTTTTCTTTAGATTTCCCACAACTTCTTTTAGCGTTTCCAAGTGCTGTTGTAGCTCTTCTTTTCCGTGTTGAACCGAAATTGTCCACTGTTCGTCAGGTCCTGTGCCACAAGGTATTACTCCTCTGTTCAGCATTGAAATATAGTAAGTCCACCATGCACCCACATTCGTGTTCAAAAAGTCTCGCCAGTTTTTCACGCTCCTTATGCCAAACGACACTGCACCGCTAAGACCCATCCAGTTGACCACAGCTGGTATTCGTGAATCATTAAGAATGTCCGAATATCCCTTTCCCAGCTCATCCCCAAGCTTTTCAAGGTAAGAGTAAGCCTCTTGCGTGAGTATTTTTGATAAAGTTATAAGTCCCGCCTTGACGGACAAGGGATTCGAGTTGAACGTACCGGCATGAGCGAGTTTGCCGGGCACAATATTTTCCATAATTTCTCTTTTTCCTCCAATAACTGAGAGAGGATGTCCTCCCGCTATCGCTTTACCCAAAACCATAAGATCTGGTTTAACGTTAAACTTACCAGCAGCCCCTCGGTAAAACTTTCCTGAAGTTTTTACTTCGTCAAATATTAGAACGCAACCCTCTTCATCACAAAGTTTTCTTAGTCCCTCCAAGAAACCGTGTTCAGGAAGTACAAATCCCATGTTCATCGGTATAGGCTCTAAGATCACTGCGGCGACTTTCCCTGAATTTTTTCTTAAAATATTTTCAGTAGATTGTAAGTCATTAAAAGGAGCAACAAGAGTGTTAGAAACTACACTTTCTGGTACACCCTTCGACGCAGGCACTTGGTTAGGTAGTTTTTGGTCTCCAGCTTTATCCAAAGTGGGTTTCACACTCACAAGAACTGAATCGTGTGAGCCGTGATAGCACCCTTCAAACTTAAGAATTTTCTCACGTGAAGTGAAAGCGCGTGCTATTCTTATTGCGTGCATCGTAGCTTCTAAACCAGTGGTTGAAAAGCGAACCATATCAAGCCCAAATCTTTCTGTTATTAGTTTCGCAAGTTTGAACGCCTCTTCGGTTTCAAAACCGTACAACGTGCCCTCCGCAAGCGCTTTGCTCATTTCTTCAACTAGCACGGGATGGGCGTGGCCAGTCACAAGCGCACCGAAGCCCATATTAAAATCTAAGTACGAATTGCCGTCGACGTCCCAAATCTTTGAGCCCTGCGCTCTTTTTACGAATAAAGGATAAGGGTCAATGAGTCTGTAATTACTGTGAACGCCATAAGGAACTAAAAGCTTATTGCTCTCGAATATCTCTCTTGACTTCCTCGTTCTTTGTTTGAAAACTTCAACTTCTTTTTCGTGAATTTCTTTGGTTTCCATAAAAAATATAAGATAAACACATATATATTTTGATCGACCCAGCATTTTTGGAAAAAAAGCGTGTGTAATAAATTAATTATAAACAGTATTTTACAATCAACACTGTTCAACTCTGTGGTGAATGAAATGTGACGATCAAACTTAAAATGAGATCATCTGGCTACGATTAACAAAATGTTTAAATTTTTAAATCAACACAGTGAAACGTAATGAAAGTTGCGGTAATTGGCGGAGCGGGAATGGTCTCGAAGGCCACAGTTTTTGATCTTATGAACGCTGGCGTTGATACGCTAGTCGTCGATTTGAGAAAGCCTTCTTTTGATGTCAATTATATCAAAGGTGACTTAAATAACATCGACGAAGTTGCCAGTGCAATTCGCAACTGTGACTACGCGATTAACGCCGCTCAATATTATCTTAACCTAAATGCAATGCAAGCGTGTCTCAAGGCGGGTGTGAATTATATAGATTTAGGGGGGTTGTTCTGGATGACAAATCAGCAACTAAAACTGAACGAGCAATTCGAAAAAGCGGGTTTGCTCGCTTTAATTGGGATGGGAGCAGAGCCAGGCATTACGAATGTTGCTGCGGCATATTTACACAAAAAATTTGGCACGCCTGAAAAAATAAAAATAAGAAATGGCTGGAGAAGTCTTGGCAAAAACAAAATCAATTGGAGTCTCGATACACAGCTGGACGAAATGACGATGGAAGCCCCAGTTTTTGAAGACGGAAAATTTGTGTACAAGCCGCCTTTTTCATTAAGCGAAGAGTGTGAATTTAGTGCTCCAGTTGGAAAGATAAAGACGTACCTTACGATTCACAGTGAAATTGCCACCTTCCCCACTTCATTTAGCGGTGTTAAGTATGTAGACTGGATGGAGGGTGGTGATGGAATAGAAACGATGTATTCGCTGGCCCAGCTTGGGTTTGGTGATAAAGAGGAAGTGTTAGGAGTATCTCCACGAAGATACTTGTATGAGCTTTTAAAGAAAAAGGGTTTACTCGGTTACTCCACTACTGAAAAACCAGACGAGTGGGAAGCAGCGAAAGTTGTGTTCCATTTTTCAAATAAACAAGCGGAAATCGAGGTCGTCATCCCTCCAAATCCAGAACTCGGCGTTGATGCAACGCAATACGGTGCGGGTGTGCCACCAAGCGTTGCAGTTCAACTTGGGGTAAAGGGCAAAGGCGTTTTACCTCCCGAAAAAGTTGTGCCACCTGAGAGGTTTTTCGACGAACTTTCAAAAAGAGGGTTTAAAATAATATTAAGAGCGTTTTCTTATTGGGAAGACGTTACGAAAAAATCTTTATTTTGACTTCATGAAAAGCTTCTTTTGCCGCCTCTAAAACTTTCTGAGCATCCTCCTCGTTGTGTGCGGTGGAAATCACTGTCCTTTCAAATGGGTCTGGGTGCATGTACACACCTCTTTTTAGCATCTCTTCATGAAACACGTAAAATGCGTCATCATCGACCGAAAGAGCTTCCCTATAGTTTCTTATTTTGTCTAGTGGCGTAAAGAACACTTGGAAAAGTGGTCCCACACCTTGCACGATTGCGCTCACACCTTCGTCTCTTGCTATTTCTTGAAGACCCTTTATCAGCATACCACCTATGTGATACAGTTTGGAATACGCATGTCCTTCGTTTTCTGTTAACACTTCAAGATTTGCAAGTGTGCCAGCCAAGCTCAATGGATTAGCGTTATACGTGCCGCCAAAACCTATTTTTCCAGGCGCAACGAGCTCCATAATGTCCTTTCTTCCAGTAATCGCCGCGATCGGAACACCACCTCCCAAGGCCTTTCCGAAGACCGCAAGATCTGCTTTCACACCAAAGAACTCCTGCGCACCACCCTTCGCTATTCTAAAACCCGTGATAACTTCATCAAAGATCAACATTGCTTCATATTTGTCGGCAAGTTCTCTAAGTTGTTTAAGATAATCTGGTTCAGGCATAATGACACCACTATTTGCCATTATGGGTTCGGTTATTATCGCGGCTATGTCATTTCTGTATCTTTTCATGATCTTTTCAAGAATGTGTGCGTTGTTCCATGGCGCGACAACCACCGTGTGCGAGATTTCATCAGGGATTCCTGGCTGGTAAGGAATTCTAAAAGGTGACACTTCTAATCCGACTTCAGCAGGTTCTACGCTAAACAACACATAATCATGCTGACCGTGATAAGCTCCTTCAAATTTTACAATCCTATCCTTGCCAGTCACAGCGCGTGCTATTCTTATTGCGTGCATCGTAGCTTCTGTCCCAGAATTACAAAAAAGCACCATATCCGCATTAGGGACCATCGAAACCACTTTTTTTGCCGTTTTCACTTCAAGTTCGGTGGGAGTGCCACAAAGCGTCATTTCTTCCAATTGGCGCCTTAAGGCTTCGATTATTCTTGGATGTCTGTGTCCGTTTATGAGAGCACCATAACCCATCAAAAGATCCACGTATTCGTTGTTGTCTACGTCAACTATTCTTGAACCAAACCCTCTCCTCATGTAAAGAGGGTGCGTCGAAAATCCTGCTATCCTTTGCAACGAAGAAACACCAGAGGGTATTACCTTTTTTGCCTCAGCATAAAGTTCGGCTGATTTTGTTGTTGTAAGCGTTCTTGCAAGGTTCATAATTATCACCAAATCACAACAGTATATACAATTATTGCATACTCTAGTATATAAACGTATCCAAAATACAAATTAATCCATTTTAATAAGATTACTTCATAGAAATTAATCTTGTGGTTTTGGATCAGTTTTTGAGCCTTTCGATTTGGGCTTCTTTTGCCTTCTTGCTATAACTCTTAACTTACACAAGACGAAGTATCCTTCTTTTATGTCGAAAATCTCTCTAACTTCGTCAGGTATGGTGATTCTTCCACCTTGTATAACCTCAGCAATGAAGGGAATTTCTTCAGGAAGTTCAGACACCTAGAGCACCAAATTAATCCTTATAATCGGTGGTATATAACACTGTTTGATGATTTTGCAAAGATGAAGAGAATGTCTGTGCTTTTTGTTTATTCAACGCCAAGATTTCATCAATTCGCTAAGGTTTTAACCGATGTGTATTTAGTAGTAATACCAAGTTTCTAAACATAGACTCTTACTTCTTTCTTAGACGCTTTTTCATTAAAGCTAAGCCATGATTCTCTTTTTCCTTTAATAAGTATAGGAGGTTTCTGCATTGCAAGTAAGCCTATAAACTCTTCTCTAAGCTTTTTAGGTAAAAGTTCGGGAGTTAAAACGCCGGGTTCAACGGACATCTTGGTGATTAGCAATGCGAGTAAAGAGGCGCTAACTCCGACGACATAAGAATCGTCTGTGGCAACTGGATAATAAGTTATTACGTCTTTAATAGAAGGATCAATCGCCCAAAGTGTGATCTGAAGTCGTTCATCGTTTTTCAAACCTTCTACTTCAACAACACTGCAACCGGTTGAATCTGTGATTATTCCCTGTTCTATTTTCTTGATCAGTTCTTTTGCGCTAGGAGGTTTTGGTAGAAGTTTTGCCACAATTTTTTGTGGCGTGATTCTTGAGCCGCCCAGTTCAATAGGCTTGTTGTTAAGAAGACCCAATTCGTAAAGAGCCTTAATTTGGTCAATTCCACCCATTTTGAAGTCGCAGTATTTAAGTCCGCGCGCGCCAAGAGTTTTGGATAGCATGTATGGTTCTTCGTGTTCATGGTACCAGACTTTGCGCTTTCCGATGTTTTCAACTGGAAAAATGTAATCTTCTTCTCCGCTAAAAGGCGGAACTTTGATCAGTTTGCCGTCCTTAAAAACAGTTGGTGGTAAAGACGAGTCTTCGATAAGAGTTAAAGGGGACCAGGTCATTACTGGCTCACTTGAGCGTAACTCGCCAAATACTCTTATTCGAACGCTTTCTATACTGTCTAACTGGTCTAAAGCTTGTGCCACCAAAATGTTCGTCAACCCAGGGGACTTTCCAGCTCCTGTCAAAGCTGTAACCTTTTCTTTTTTGAAAGACTGGTTTAATTCAAGCTCTTTTTCAAGGTTGGAATAGGGTGGACCAAAAGCAAGATCGATATAGTGCACACCAGCAACCAAAGCAGCTTTCATTAAAGCCAAGTTAAAGCGAGGTATTACCGCGTTAATGAGAATGTCGGTGTTTTTGGCCACGTTGGCTACTTCTTGAATGTTTGACGCGTCCAACTTTTTCACGACCAATTTTTCGCTTTTCAGCCATGTGGCGTGATTGTTCAAAGCTTTTGCATCGATATCTGCCAAAATGATCTTTTCGCATTGTGGTAGGCGACTTAAGAAAGTTGATATGACTCTACCTTGTGCGCCACAGCCCATGATAAGTGCCGAGAAGCTACGCAAGCTATCACGCTCGTCGCTTGTTTAGTATTCGCTGTACTGGGATTAATAAATCCTACCTTTAAAAAATAATGTTTCGAAGTAATGCTATACTTCTGTAAAGAATTTATTGATTTTGAAGAAAGGTATAAAATAAATCGTTTTTGGTGTAAAAGCGATATGCTACCCATAAAACGTGAATTAAGCTAACACTATAAATGATATAGGGATAAGTTTTCCGCGCTTAGCCAACCCTTTCAAATCTAAACATCGATTTTAAATAGATTTTCCAGATTAGCATTTTCACTAAGACCATATGCTCGCAAACGCGTTACCTGGACAGCTGTGAATAAACAAAAAGTTAATAATGGTGTTTTGCGCCATTGGGTTATGCTATTCAATCATCGTAACCAAAAAGAAATCGGTTTGAGTATAGTTTGGCGTTTGATCATCTTTTTGTTTGGTAAATTTACACTTAATAGAACAATGTACACCCAAAAACCGATAAACCTTTTTTACTTACAAAAAGATTGGCTTTTTTGTGAAAAATTCCTAAAAATTTAAATAGCGCGGTGACAAATATAAGGTGAACATAGGGTGTCAAAAGTAAAATTCCTTCTTGTGGCGGATTTACACGGCTCGGAAACTGTTTTAAACAAAACCATTAACGCTGCCAAATTTTATGGTATCAAAAATATCATTGTTGCTGGTGATCTAACAGGAAAACTGCTTGTTCCTATCATAGAAATTGGAAACGGTCAGTTTACGCTCAATCTGTTTGGCGAAACGAAAGTGGTGGATCAAACAAAGCTTCCTGAAGTAAGAAAGCAAATAAGGAACAGTGGTTACTATTGTCGAATAGTTACTAAGTCGGAATATGAAGAACTTGAAAACAGCAAAGAAAAGGTGAAGCAAGTTTTCATAGAAGAGATGATAAACGACTTGCAGCAGTTTTTCGCAAAAGCCGAAGAGCGGCTAAAGCCTCAGAACGCGAGAATATACTTTGTGCCAGGAAATGACGATTATGAAGAAGTTGCTCAGTACGTGGAATCGAACGCGCCAGAAGTGATCGTTCCCTTTGATAAGAAAATAGTGGAATTTGAATGTGGTTATCAGCTTGTGGGTTACGGTTATTCAAACCCAACTCCATGGCACACGCCACGTGAGTTGCCAGAAGAAAAGATATTTTCTGACCTTAAACAGTTGATGGAAAAAGTGGACAACAAAAAAGCGCTTTTGGTGGTGCACGTACCTCCAATTGACACAATCATCGACAAAGCCCCTAAGCTCACCGCGGATTTAAAACCAGTGATGGTTGGTGGAGAATATCAAATGATTTCTGTTGGAAGCACGTCGGTTAGGCGAATAATTGAAGACTATGAACCTGTAGCTGGTTTACACGGTCATATACACGAATCGGGGGGCTTGGACTATGTTAAGGGGTCTCGTAATGGTAATAAAATACCCGTTTTTAACCCAGGAAGTGATTACCAAGCGGGAATATTAAGAGGAGCTATTATCGAGCTCGATGACAAAAAAGTAAAGAATTATCTGTTCACGAGGGGGTGATATTTTCTGACAGAACCTAATGAAGCAACGAAAAAAGCGTTGGCAAATCCTTTAGAAAGAGCATTGGAAATAATAAGGGCCGCAGAAGAAGAGGGTGCGGTTCTTAAAATACTAGGTGGACTTGCCATAGCCAAGCTCGCGCCCAGTGGCTCTTCTCACCCTTCCCTAAAAAGGGTTTATAAAGACATAGATTTTATATCCAATAAGGAAAGTTCAAAAAAACTCAAAAAAGCGTTTGAAAAAGTGGGGCTTAGACCGGAAGAAAGGTTTAATGCGTTGCACGGATATAACAGGTTGCTTTACTATGATGGTGAAAAAAGAATAGACGTGTTTCTCGACGAGTTTAGAATGTGCCACACTTGGAACCTAAAAGACAGGCTTAGTCATTATAAGATCACGATACCACCGTCTGACCTTTTGCTTACTAAGTTGCAGATTTACGAAATTAATGAAAAGGACATAAAGGACACTGTTGCGTTTCTTGTGGATTTCAGTGCTGGCGAAAAAGACAGCGAAAACACATTCGACGTAAATTATATAGCAAAACTTTTGGCAAACGACTGGGGTTTCTATAAGACTGTGACACTAAACATTGACAGAGTTCTTCAGTATCTTCCTAACCTTAACTTAGAAGAAAATCTTTCAAAAAAGGTTGAAAACGAATTGAAAACACTTAGACAAAAAATAGAAGAAGAACCAAAATCGTTGAAGTGGAAAATGAGAGCAAAAATTGGTGAAAAGGTGCGCTGGTACGAGCTGCCAGAAGAAGTGGGTAACTAGTGACACTTTAGGTTTTGTGCAACTTCTCTAAAAAGGGGCTCTATGTTTTCTTCACTTTCGCGACTTAACGAGTAAAGCACGACGTAACGCTCTGATTGTTCGCAGTAAAAGTGTGCAGACAAAACGAGTCTTTTGTCAGTTCTTTTGCTTCCAAACAATGAGAATGTGGGTATGGCAGTTGATATTTCAATTTGTGAAAGTATCGCTCTATGTCCATAAATCGAACCATCTCGCTTGTCAAGCACGTTCATGTTTACAACGTCCCTTGTCTTTCTTAATCTTTCAATGCTCACTTTTGTGTGCTCTTCCAAATCCTCAAACCTTTCTTTGGCCTTTTCAAGTTTACCCCATGAAATGTATATTTTGTCACCTTTAGGCGAATGGAAAACCACATCGCCTTCGAACTTATCGGATTTCGGATTAAGTTCGACCCTCCAATCAGAAGGATAAACTGTTGATATGTTGTACGCTGCATAAGGATAAAAACTCATGTTTGTGTCACTTTTTTCTCTCTTAAACTTAAGGTCTACGCCACGAAATTACGCTTTTTGCTGAAAACGTTCGGAAAATAGGACTCGAGTTCCTCGCTTACAAAACGCTTACGCACTGGTTCAAGCGTTTTAATAAGCCACTCCGCCACTGCGTTTTTTAGGTCTAAAGGATGAATCTCGCCTTTTTGATAAAGCTCAACCAACTGTGTCAGATTCACTTCAACTGGCCCACCCTTGATAGACGGTCTTTCAATCAAAATTTTATCACTGTCACTTCGTAAAATTAGGTTTTTGACGTAATCGATCACAGGGTTGTTTTCAATTTGTTTTTCTGGACAAAAAGCCTTTCTGAGTTTCGACCGAATTTCCTCTTCGTTGTCGTAAATAAAAATAGCGCTTTCCGGCTTGCTCTTTGCCATTTTCGAGGAAATTTGAACATCAAGTTTTGGGTTTTCGTCAAACCCCATTTTTGTGGGGCCTGTGAGACTTGGAAGAAGGTGATGGTGAACCGCTACTGGCGACCAGAGTCCTAGTGCTGGGCCCACCTCTTTTGCAAGCACGTTAGCCTTACGCTGATCCATCCCAAGCTGAGCAATGTCCGCACCGAGCATGAATATGTCTGTGACTTGCATAAGTGGATAAATATAAGAGCCAAAACGAAGGTTTTCGCTTTCCTTTCTTCCCATAATTGGAAGCGCCCTGATTACATTTGACAAAGTGACACGCTCAGAAATTTTCAGGAGAAGCTCCCAGTAGTCTTTTTGAGAAATCAAGTCGTCGGCCATCACAAACTCAACCATTGATTCATCGATTCCCAACGCGCGCCAGCCTTCTATAAAATGCTTTGCCACTCTTCGTATTTTATCAAGGTCTCCTCCAAACTTGTTGTTGAGTTTGGCGTGCCACGTAGCTAAGAGGATTTTGTATTTCACACCAGCTTGCGTAAAGTCTTTTATTTTCAGAGCGGGAAGAAGCCCAGTTCCGAGGTGCATTGGGCCACTTGGCTCAAAACCGTTATACGCAACTGGTGTGCTTTTTGTTTGAAGTAGCATCTTGAGCTCTTCTATCGTGAGCACTTCTTCCACTGGTCTCTTGCAAATGAGTTGCACTCTTTCTTCCAAATCCATGGTTTTACACTACGCTTGATTCACTCACTATTAAGTTTTGTAACAAAAATCGCGCAAAACCTTTTCTTCTTCATCTTTTTAATTTCAACAAAACACTTTTAAATGGTTTACGATGATTACACGTGGAGGCAAAAGATCTTAGGTGGAGGTAACAAAACAGAAAACTGTGCATGGAGGATTTTTACCAAAAGCGTTTTTCTTGACCAAGGGTAAAGCTTCGAGCGACATTTCGCCGTTAAACGCGTTTGACGAGGCGCTTATGGTTGCTGGAATCACTCAGTGTAACATAGTTTCTGTGTCCAGCATATTACCACCCAACGCGAAAGAAGTTGAACCAGTTCCCATAACGCCTGGCACAATCACTTTTGCAGTGTTGGCGAGAATGGACGGCGGAAGTCGCGAAACGATTGGCGCAGGCGTTGGTTATGCGATGTGCACCACATTAAGCGGTTCAGGATATGGTATTGTTGCAGAGGCGCATGGTTACAAAGACGAAAGGGCTTTAAAAGCGGAGCTCAAGCACAAACTCGAGCAAATGGCAAAAATTCGAAAAATGAGCATACAATCGGTAAAATTTGTTGTTGAGTCGATGGAAGTTCCTCGAGGAAAGGATGGTTGCGTGATCGCAGCGCTCGTGTATTTACCTTGGGATCCAAATGAATCTTTGTCGCAAGAGTACACTGCGCCTATAGAGCCTAAAACGCCCGACAACGGTTTTAAGCGCTTTAATGGCTCTCATAGCGTCGCTCTTGGACATTAATCACGTAAAGCGCATCGAGCGCACAATCCGTGGCAACATGAATACGTTCTAGAACGAGCGGATCATACGCGGCTTGTCCCTTCAAAACTTCACTCTTTTTTCTTTCAAGCGCCAAATTTCCATCTACCACAAGGATTGAACCAGCCATTGTGCGCTTTATACTAGAGAACACAAAAAGCGCTGAACTCTCCATTTCTACACTCAGCACATTCATTTCTTCCCATTTTTTGGCATCCTGTGCGCTTTCGGCGTAGTAAGCGTCGTTTGTCCAAACAATTCCTTCATGAAACTTTACACGTTTGGCGGTGCAAACTTCAACCAGCGCTTTGACAACTCTCCAATCCGCAACAGCTGGGTAGCCTGCTGGAGCGTACGCAAGAGTTCCACCATCGGTTCTAACAGCAGCAGTGGCTATCACAAGATCTCCCAGCTGTATATTCTTTTTTAAGGCGCCCGTTGTGCCCACTCTAATCAGTTTTTTACAACCGAGTTTGTAAAGCTCTTCAAGTGTGATGAGCATAGCGGGCACGCCAATGCCAGAGCTCACAATTGAAACGCGCATGTCTTTGTACCAACCAGTGACCGTTACGAACTGTCTGTTTTCGCCCACTTTTTTTGCTTGAGTAAGATGCTCGGCCATAAGCTCAACTCTTTTAGGGTCGCCAGGAATTAGCACACACTCGGCTACGTCTCCTTCACCAACCATTAAATGTGGCTGTAGCTTTTTCATGATTTAGGTTTCGTTCTGGCGTTTAATAACCGTTTTGAGCCGAATCTGTTTTTGCGCAATCATTAAATAGTCCAAAAATATAAAATAAGTGAGTGAATGGTTCTCTTGGACGAGGAAAAACACCTGAAAATGGGTGTTTTAGGTGTTTACAAGGTGAACAGCGGTAACAGCTCAGATGATGTAGTGTTTCTCGTTGATGAGTCGAATCAGTTTGTCTTACCTATCTTCATCTTTCACCACCAGAGACCCCGTCCGTAAGGGCGGGGAGTTAAGTATAAATACGAATAAGATTAAAAAGATTGGGGACGTTCCCTGAAAGCACCAGTCACAAGTGTGGGTATGTTACCCACGTTGAAGGAAGAGAATATCACTGTCCTAAGTGTGGCCTCAAGTACAACCGTGACTTGAATCAGTGAACATAGCCCGTGCCTTAACGAGAGGTACGGGTCGGGGGTAAGTAAACACCCTGAAGGGGAGATGAAGGTGCGTCGTGAAGACCACTGGAAACCCCAAAGCCCCGTGCGTAAGGGCGGGGTAGTTTACCTGCTATATGAGTAGTTAATGTTTATTTAAATCTATGTATTTTGAAACTGTTGGCTACGGCTCACTGGGTCTTTTCACTGCTTGCGGCGACGACGTACACGATCTTCGCCCTGACCTCCTTTTCCTTTTCCTCATCCGGCGCTTCGTATCTTATTAGCGTGAACTCTTCTTTTCTTTCCATTGAAAAGGAAAGAAGGCTTCCCCTCTTCCTGTAAACCTCAAGCACTGAAGGAAGCCTGTCGAGGAGCGAGCCACTTTTCGGGGAAAAGAAGACCACGACCTCACCCTTTTTTCCTGAGACCTTCACCCTTCCTATCGCTTTTCCTTCGACGAGTATGTCATGCTCGTCCTTCCACTCTTCAATGGCTTCCTGAACCTCTTGGGTTTCCGCGGTTTCGGCTTTCGGGGCCTGAGCGGGCGCACCGTAGTTCGAAAGGATGCTGGAAAGCACCTGCTTTTCCTTTTCGAGGGTCGCTATCTCACCTTCAAGCTTTTTCTTCTCTTCTTCTATCTCCTTTATCTTCGCTTTTTTCTCGCTGATTTCCTGCTCGACTTCCTGAAGGGACTGGCGCACCCTTTGGAGAAGCGCCTCGACGTATCCCATACTTCTCTCATTTCTTCGCCGCCTAAAAAAGCTAGCGGGTTCGTGGCTAAAACCCGTCGAGCGTGCTTTTCAGAAACCTGTCGAGCGACTCCGCACCGTTCGGCGTTGCGGAAAGCCTCCTTTCGGCAAACCGGGCGTACTCCTCGCTTATCTCGTAACCCACAGCGTGCCTTCCTGCGAGCTTTGCGGCGACGAGCGTCGTCCCGGAGCCCGCAAACGGGTCTAGAACCAGTCCTCCCCTATACGTGAAGAGTTTGATGAGCCTGAGGGGTATCTCGATGGGGAATGGCGCAGGGTGGACGGCCCTCACCCGCACGTCAGTCTCAGGCTGAACGTACCACACGCTCCTTGTGTACTCCATGAACTCCTCCTTCGTGACGTCCGCCTCCCCTCCTTCCACTTCGAGTTCGAACCCGTCCTTCGCGAACACCAGGATGTACTCGTGCTGGTCGATGAGGCTCGGGCTTCTCGGTGAAAGCCACGAACCCCAGCTCGTCCTTCCGGCCATGGACCCCTTATCCCAGATGATCGTGCCGAAGAAGAGAAAACCGAGGTCGGAAAGCTGGCGCATGAGCGCGCAGTAGAGAGAAAAGGTCGGCCTCCTGCCTGTGTCGGCGACGTTGACCGCAAGCCTTCCGCCTCTGACGAGCACCCTTTTACACTCCTTCCACACCCTCTCTAGCATTTCGAAGTACTCTTCCCTGTTTTTCGCGTCCGTGTAGCGGTCGTACCCGACGCCCACGTTGTAAGGAGGAGAGGTAGCGACGAGCTGGACGCTTCCGTCGGCAAGCTCGGGCATGTGCTCGGAGGAGTGAAGGAAGATGCGCCACAAGGACGCTTCCCCGCTCACACGAACTTCCAGGAACCACCCTCGAAGAAGATAAGACCGTTTTCCACGAGCTTGAGAAAGAGCTCCGCGTGCTTGCCGCCGAGCTCCTTTGCCGCCTGCTTTTCGTCCATCGTCTTGACCTGCGAAATCCTTTTTTTGAAGTCTTCGAAGAAGGCGGCGTCGACGGCGATGCGCTCCTGCGACCCAGTCAGCACGACTGCGCCTTCCCTTCCGAGCTTTTCAAAGAACGCGTCGACGTTCTTGAGCTTCTTCGACGCGGCGCTTTCAAGGATCATCTTCTGGTCCTTGAGAACGTCGAGCGCTCCCCTGTTCGCCTCCTTCTGAGGTTCGAGCAGTTCAAGCAGCTTTCTCAGGACGGCGCCCGCCTGCTTTTCATCGTCAAGCTCTATCGTGATTCGCATAAGAACTTGCACCTGAAAATCGTTTAAAAAGCGAACGGGAGCACCGGCTTAAGCGGAACCGCCGGCACCGCGGCCGGCCGCGGGTTTCAAATGTCAAATTTAAGACGGGAAAAGCTTAATTTTTTTACTTTCCCAGGGAAACACTTTTTTCTAGTTCAAGACTTCCAGTTTTTGTGTTTTTTCAAACCCTGACAAAACGACAAGCCTCGCCTAAGCGGGGAGGAGGTCAGAACCACTCCCAAAGCACAAACCCGCGGCTGGCCGCACAACACATTTAAAATTTGTTTTCCTTTTTTTCTCATGCCGAACGCCGTCCTCAGGTGGAACGGACGACCGCCCGAAAAGAACACCTCGTTCATCGGAACGTTCGTGGAGACGCATTCGGCTCTGGCTGAAAGAGCGGTCATCCGGCTTGCGGGAGAGGGAAGAAGGGAGGCGCTCGTTTACGTTCCTCTTGAAATAGCAAACGCGCTTTCTGAAGCCGCGCGCTCGCTGAAAACGACCGAAAGACTGAAGGTCGGCGTGTTCAACGCCCCCAATTCTCAGCTTTTTCTCGACGCAGCCGCAGAAGGCGCTCACGTTGAAGCGGCGGTTGAAGTCAAAGTGGAAAAGGGGAAGTGGGAGCTGAAGGAGCCGGTTGAGCTGTGCAGAATCAAGCTCGAAAAAGAAAAGAGAATCGGAAATGAGGTTTATCTGCGCTTAAAAAGAAAGGGGGGGAGCTTCGAAGGCTACACAGGCATTATCGTCCATACAGCGCTCGATTTGGGAAAACCCGTGTGGAGCATGAGCTTCTCATCGGCGGTAGTGAAAGAGAATTTGGGAAAAAGCGCTTACGACTGCGCGTACTCTGTTGCGAAGGAGCCGATAGGCCTGATTATCGACGAACCGCACATCCCTTTTCTTCGCATGTATAGCGACATGAAGAAAGAAGACCCGAAGCTGCCCTTCCGCCTGTTTTCCTCTCTTTCTGTGCAGGTGCCTCAGACGCCTCTTCTCGGAGAAGGAACGCTCTTTCTTTTGGGAGACGACGCGCTTCCCGAAAGCTCCTACGGCAAAAGCGATGAGAAGTTTTCTTACTACTCAGGCACCATGCGCGCCAACCTCCTTCTTGGCGAATACGCACAAATCTTCCTGAACGCGGAAAAAGCGCTTAAGGACGAAAGAAAAGGGCATTTCGCCGATCACGTCGTCTCGGAACAGAAAATGAACCCGCTTTTCAACGCCCTTTCAGAAAGGGGCCTGACGCACACAGACCTGAAAGGAAGGCTCCTCACCTACTTTCTCCACACCGCCGGTGTCATGACGGCCGTTTCTGGAAAGAAACTCATCAATGACGAAAGAAGGCTCAGCTGGCGCATAGGAGAAGAGCTTGAAAGGATGCTCGAAGAGGAAAAAGAGGAAAACACGCTCTTCTACGCGGTCGACGAAGAAATAGCGGGAAGGTACGAACTTTCGCGCTAGCGCGAAAGCCCTCTTTTTATCCCCTTTAATAACTGGTATCCTCCCTTCGCTGCTCTCGAATACAGCTTTATCGGTTTGACGCCGAACTCGGACGCCATGATGTTTTCGAAGGTCTGAAGCGATGTTTTGAGCATTGACTTGAGCTTCACCGCTGCCTCTGAGGGTCTTTCAAACTTTGCGAGCGGCGACTCCGGCGAACCTCCGCCTCCAGCCGACGCGTAAGTGAAAGGCACGGCTTCTCCTCCGCCTCCCTGTCT